>OATQ01000013.1_pt1 | contig 219331 bp, 162 predicted proteins | sample 1495061 | NCBI WGS metagenome assembly OATQ01 (sample SAMEA2579979, study PRJEB22360) | human gut metagenome
AGGTGATCGACACCGCGCTGACCGCGTACGAGGAACAGGTCGAACCACTCCTCAAGAAGTGACGATACGCATCGTTCGCAAATCGTAATGAAGAATCCCCAACCCACCGTCGGTGGGTTGGGGATTCTTCATATCAGGCGAACCAAAAATCAGGCGCGCCACACATCCTTGCCGGCGGCCTTGGCGGCGGCGACATCAGCGTCAAGCTGAGCCTCATCGCCTTCGACGTCGCCCTTGATGAATTCCTCCACCAAGCGGCGAGCCTCGCCATCCTCATGCTGCACGGCCGGCGACTTCATGAAGTACGCGCTCGGAGCCAGAATCGGACCAGCCAGATGACGATCGAGCGCGATCTTGGCGGCGCGCACGGCGTCAATCACAATACCGGCGGAATTCGGGGAATCCCACACCTGCAGCTTGTATTCCAAGCTCAGCGGTACATCGCCGAACGTGGTGCCCTCAAGACGCACGAACGCGAACTTACGGTCGTCAAGCCATGCCACGTAATCGGACGGGCCGATATGCACATTGTGCGGGTCCATATCGTGCGGCACCACGGAGGTGACGGCGCGAGTCTTGGAAATCTTCTTGGACTCCAAGCGCGAGCGCTGCAGCATGTTCATGAAGTCCATGTTGCCGCCCACATTGAGCTGGTACGTGCGGTCCAGACGCACGCCACGGTCTTCAAACAGGCGGGCGAGCACGCGGTGCGTGATCGTGGCACCAACCTGGGACTTGATGTCATCACCGACGATCGGCACGCCGGCGTCACGGAACTTCTGCGCCCATTCCGGATCGGAGGCGATGAACACCGGCAGGCAGTTCACGAACGCGCATCCGGCGTCCATGGCGGCTTGGGCGTACGCCTTGTCGGCCTGCTCGGAACCGACCGGCAGGTAGGAAACAAGCACGTCGACCTTCTTGTCACGCAGCACCTGAGCCACGTCGACCGGCTCGGCATCGGATTCTTCAATCATCTGACGGTAGTACTCACCCAAACCATCGTTGGTCGGGCCGCGCAGCACCTCGACGCCCAAGTTCGGCACGTCGGCGAACTTGATCGTGTTGTTCTGCGACGCCTCGATGGCTTCAGACAAGTCCTTACCGACCTTCAGCGCATCCACGTCGAACGCGGTGACGAATTCGATGTCGCGTACGCGGTATCCGCCGAAATTGTTATGCATCAGGCCGGGAATCTTATCCTCGTCCTTCGTGTCTTTGTAGTATTCAACGCCCTGCACCAGCGACGAAGCGCAATTGCCTACACCGGCGATAGCTACACGAATGCTCATCTGTAAACGGCTCCTCTGTTATATATGCGTTTCACAGGTACCAAGTTTCAAGCATACCTGCGAAACAGCGAAAAGACACCTGAAAAACTGACAAAACCCTGAAAAACAGCCGATATTGAGGCAACGTCCTGCAAACTGTCGATTTGTAAAAGAGCTGCGCAAAAATGGCCCTACCAAAGCAAACGTGCCCCATTTCCACCTGATTTCTCAAGTCAATCAGCTACGGTGGAACCTATGGTTTCACACACACGAAGCGTAAGCTCACGCTCAAGAAGCGCCCGCAACGGTGGCGCCAGCAGCAATCGCAGCAACGCATCCCATAGCGCGCCCAAGCCGCAGAACCACGGATCGCACCGCGCCAACGGACCTAAGAAAAAGCAGAACAAGCGCAAGCATTTCGTACTGAAGTGGGTACTCGGCATCTTCGCGGCGCTGCTCGCGGCAGGAATCGGCCTGTTCGCCTACATGTATATCACCACGGAAATCCCTGAACCGGAGAAGTTCGCCCTCGCCGAAAAAACAACCGTCTACTATGCCGACGGCACTACGGAAATCGGCAGTTACGCGGAACAAAACCGCGAAATCATCGACTGCGCGGTACTGCCTGATTACGTGGGCAACGCGATCGTCGCATCGGAAGACCGATCCTTCTACACCAACAAGGGCATCGACCTGTATGGCATCGCGCGAGCGCTGTATACGAACTTGACCACCGGCAGCAGGCAAGGTGGTTCGACCATCACCCAGCAGTATGCGGAACGATATTATCTGGGCGAAACCACGTCGTATTCCGGCAAGCTCAGGGAAGCGTTCCTGGCCATCAAGATCGCGCAGGCACAAGATAAAAGCCAGGTGCTTTGCAATTACATGAACACGATTTACCTTGGTCGTGGCGCGTATGGCATCCAGGCGGCGGCGAAGGCATATTTCAACAAGAACGCCAGTGATCTGACCTTGTCGGAATCCGCCATGCTGGCCGGCATCATTCCTGCGCCGAGCTCATGGGATCCGGCCGTCAACCCTGAGCAGGCTGAAAAGCGATACGACCGCGTGCTCAACATCATGAGGGAAGATGGCTACATCACCGCCAAGGAAAAGAAGGAAGCGCAGTTCCCCGCCGTGGCGGAAATCCAGCAGAACAACCAGATGGCAGGCGCCAACGGGTATCTGCTGACCACGGTGAAGAACGAACTGGTCAATTCCAAGGCGTTCACCGCCGACGATTTGGAAACCGGCGGCTACAAGATTGTCACCACGCTTGACAAGGGCATGCAGGACGAGATCCAACAGGTCGGCGACACCCGGCCGGAAGGCATGCCGGAAAGCATTCAGGTGGGCGGCATTGCGGTCGATCAGAAGACCGGTTCCGTCAAGGCCATGTATGCGGGCAACGATTACCTCACCAAGCAGCTCAACAACGTCACACAGTCCACATTCGAGCCGGGCTCCACGATGAAGCCGTTCGGTCTGCTGGGAGCCGCTCAGGAGGGTGTGAATTTCAATACGTTATTCAACGGTAATTCCGGCCTGACGTTTGAGACGACTCCAGGAACCACCGCGCAGGTGCCGAACGCACTTAATACCAACTGGGGTTATATCAATCTCTATCAGGCGACCGCGAATTCAGTGAACACCGTGTTCATGGAGGTCAACAAGCATCTCGGCGCCGCGAATCTTGCCAAAATCGCGCATCAGGCGGGCATTGAGGGAGATATTGCCGAAGACACCACCTACAATATTCTGGGCATTAACGGCATTACCGTATGGGATCTGGCTCAGGGCCACTCCACCATTGCCAACGATGGCGTGAAAAACACGTTGCACATCGTCGACAAGGTGCTCACGTCCGATGGTTCGAAGGAACTGTACAAGACGGCGCAGGAGAACCAGCAGGTGTTCGAGGCGAACGATTGCCACTTGGTGCAGAAGGCCATGCAGGGCACCACCACGTACGGCACCGCGGCCGGTGTTTCAGCACGTCTCGGACGCCAGGTGGCCGGTAAGTCCGGCACCGCGAATGATGAGAAGGCCGCCTCATTCGTAGGCTATACGCCGCAGCTGCTCAATGTGTGGGCCATTTGGAATCCTGCGGAAGACGGCAGCGCGCAGGAAGTGCCACCGTTCGCAGGCTATGGCGTTTCCTCCACCGGCTACCCGTCGCATCTGTTTGAGGAGTTCATGTCACTCGCCCTACAGAATCAGGAGGTGCTGACCTTCACCGAGCCGACCGACAACGGCAAGATCGGCGGCCCGGACGGCACGTGGGGCACCGGCGCGCAGAAGACCCAAACAAAGCAGAGCCAGGAGGCGCCGAAGGTCGAGGAGAACACCGAGCAGACCACGCCTGATCCGACGCAGAACAGCGATCAGAACAGCAGCGGAGACGGAGACGGAGAGAATTCCGACAACGGTAGCAACGGTGACGACAGCGGGACCGGCGACGGCAGCGGCAGCGACGGCAGTGGCGCTGCAGGCGGAGCCGGTGGCTCCACTGGCAGCGGAGACGGCACCTCCGGCGGAGGCCAGCAGAGCGGAGTCCAATAACCGACGTCTGCAAGCAGATTCGGCTGCTATTGGCGGCGATCACACGAAAAAGAATAGGAAAACAAAAAATCAAAACACAAAGGGCCTGTGACGCACTCGCCAACGAAGCACGTCACAGGCCCTTACTTCTATGAAAAGCGGAAACCCGCGGAAATCAGCGCTCAGAACGGTTGATGGCCGAAATAATGGCCTTCAGCGAGCTGGTGACGATGGACGTGTCGATGCCGACACCCCACACGATCCGCGGATCGTCTTCCTCACCGATCTGGCATTCCACATAGGAAGCGGCCATGGCGTCGGTGCCGACGGACATGGTGTGCTCCACATAATCCATTACGGAAGCCTCGATGCCGAAATTGCTCAGCGCGTTCAGGAAAGCGGCAAGCGGGCCATTACCCATGCCGGAAACCTCACGCTCCACCGGCTCATCAACACCGACATTCATGCCACGGTCAAGGATCTTGGCCTTCAACACGGTATCAGAACCGTCTTCACCGGAAGAGACCGACACCTTCAGCAACTTCAGACGACCCCACTGTTCGAGGGATTCATCCTTGCTGTCGCCGACCACAGCGCCCGCGGCGGTGGCACCAGACTCTTCAACCGGCAGATACTCGTCCTTGAACAGACGCCAAATATCTTCGTCCTTGACTTCCTTCTTGGTTGCATCGGCGTACGCCTGCACGACCTTGTCGAACTCGACCTGCAGACGCTTCGGCAGATCAAGATTATGGTTGGTCTTCAGCAGGTAAGCCATACCGCCCTTGCCGGACTGAGAGTTTACGCGGATAATGGCCTCATACGTACGGCCGATATCCTTCGGATCGATCGGCAGATACGGCACCAGCCACACAAAGCTGTCAAGATCGGCGCCAGCGCGGTCGGCGGCCACCTGACGAGCCTCAAGACCCTTCTTAATGGCGTCCTGATGCGAGCCGGAGAACGCGGTGAACACGAAATTGCCGGCATACGGGTGACGCTCGGAAATCTTCAGCTGGTTGCAGTACTCCACCGTCTTGCGAATCTCAGGAACGTTGGAATAATCGATCTGCGGATCGATGCCCTGCGTGAGGAAGTTCAAACCAAGCGTAACCAAATCGACGTTGCCAGTGCGCTCGCCGTTGCCCAGCAGGCAACCCTCAACGCGATCGGCGCCGGCAAGCACGGCCAACTCGGTGGCGGCCACGCCCATGCCTTCATCGTTGTGCGGGTGCAGCGACAGCACTACGGCGTCGCGCGGCACCAGATTGTTCGACACGTATTCCACCTGATCGGCAAACACGTTCGGGGTGGTCATTTCCACCGTTGCCGGCAGATTGATAATCATCGGATGTTCCGGAGTCGGCTTGATCACATCGATCACCGCATTACACACCTCAACGGCGTACTCCGGCTCGGTGCCGGTGAAGGATTCCGGAGAATACTCGTAATACAGGTCGATACCCTCGGCCTCGCCCTCAAGCTCCTTGCACAGAGTGGCCGCGTCGGTAGCGAGCTTCTTGATGCCGGCCTTATCCTTACGGAACACGACCTCGCGCTGCAGCACGGACACGGAGTTATAGAAGTGCACGACGGCGCGCTTGGCCCCCTTCAAGCACTCGTAAGTCTTGCGAATCAGGTGCTCGCGAGCCTGCGTCAGCACCACGATCGTAACGTCGTCAGGAATGAGCTCACGCTCGATTAGCATGCGAATGAAATCGTAATCGGTTTCGGAAGCCGACGGGAAGCCGACCTCGATCTCCTTGAAGCCCAACGACACCAGCAGATTCCAGAAACGCAGCTTGCGCTCCGAATCCATCGGGTTGACGAGGGCCTGGTTGCCGTCACGAAGATCGACGGAACACCAACGCGGTGCACGCTGCAGTCGCTTGCCCGGCCACGTACGCTCCGGGTAATCAAACGGCACCTGCTTATCGTATGCGACGTACTTGTTGTACGGCATCTTGCTGGGCTTTTGCGGAGCTCCAATGTAACGCGCCGGAGGCAGCAGCGGGTCGTTGTTCCCTCCGTTGGACGCCGCGGCGACTGCCGCGAGATCAAACACTGACGATTGATCCTGACCCATCACTCCTCCTTATCTGTAAAGCTGGGCAGACCTTCTGCCGGCCCACATTGTTACGTGCATGTTACCTACCTGCACTGCCGCCCATAGTAGCGGCAACCAATCCCATATATCGCCGGCATTCCGCCATATGACGGGCAGACCACGATTTTCGTCTCTTTTTCACCCCATATCCAGATTTCGCGCATTACAGTGAGCATCATGACCTTGCGATTCAACAGCGACGGCACCTTCCGTGTGCTGCAGATGGCCGATATTCAGGACGGACCGAACGTGCGTGAAGACACGATCCGTCTCATCGAAGCCGCCATTAAGAAAACGCACCCCGATCTGATCGTCTTCACCGGCGACCAGATTCGCGGATACGACCCCGCATACATCGACACGTTCCTGCGCCGCCGCGGAGAGCAGCCGGGCACGCACATACGCGCGGTCACCGAAATCGAAGCGAAAATCCGCGGCATCAAACGCCATCCGCTCACCAAAGCGTTGCTCGAACAGCCCCCGACCGACGACAATTGGATGATTGACGGCATCGGCACCGACTCGCCGAAACTCGTGAAACGCAACAAGCGCGACGGGCGCGACGGATCCGCCAACAAGCTTGAATCATGGGCGCAATCCATCAATCGCGCGACCGCCGCGACCATACTCGACGGCACGCGGCAGAAAGTACGGGACACGTTCGCAGCATTCCTCGGACCTGCATTGGAAGCGCGAATCCCCTTCGCGGCAACCTACGGCAACCACGATTTCCAGTGTGGCATTCTCGCAGACGAGCAGGATGACATCTACCGCGAGTTTTCCGGTTGCATGAACCCTGTCGCCGGTTCTTCTCCCTTGGCGCTCGAACCAGGCACGTTTGCGATTCCGATTGAAGCTTCCGACGGGTCGGGACGTATTGCGATGAGCGTGATGATGGTGAATTCCGGCGATTATGCGGATAATGCGTTTGACGGCGATCGCAGCTTTTCCAACGATTGCGAGCATGCTGGAAATACTGGCAAACCCGGCAATACTGTTGACAACACTGCCGGCGGACGGGAATCGCTGACATCCTACGCAAAATATGCGTCGAATTCACGCGGCTGGGATTTGGCCGATTCCGACGGCTACGGCACACCTTCGCCGGAAGCGATCGAATGGCTGAAGCAAGTGCAGCGCGAGTTGGGCGAGCGCAACGGCGACGGTTCGGCGGTTCCGGCGATCGCGTTCCAGCATATTCCGCCGCAGGAGTTCTACGATTGCCTGCGCGAAGTGCCCGCATACACGCCGAATGCGGTGGAGGGTGCGCGAACGTTCGCAGGGCATTGCTATGTGTTGGATCGTGACGTGTGCAGGCCTGGCTCAAGGCTTGGAGAGGCAATCGGATGCGCGGATGAAAACGTTGGCGAAGTGCAGGCGCTGCGCGATGCGGGCGGCTATTTCGCGCTGTTCTGCGGGCATGACCATAAGAACGCGTTCGTCGGGCATGTGCACGACATTGATCTTGGCTACGCGCCGACCTGCGGATTTGAATGCTACGGTCCGAAATCGCGACTGCGCGGCATTCGCCTGTTTGAATTCCGCGAAAACAATCCGGTCAGCTACGTGACGCGCATGCTCACGTGGGGAGACTTGGTCGGACGCTACTCCAGCAACGAATTACGCGTGTTCTTCGAAGACCATTGCGTGACCGATCTGATCGGTATCCGCAACGAATTGCGCCGCCCGCAGGTCACCGTCACACTGCTGGGCATCGGATCGGTGATGTGCGCCACAGCCGGCCACGCCATCGCCAAACTGTTCAAGCGCTTCAAACGCTAGGCGGCCAACAGCCGAACCGGCGGAACAACGGGCTTTGCATGCCGCATATCGTCAGACAATCGCCAATCCGTGGAACGTGGAATATCAGCGGAAAAGCAATGGAAATCCAAAGATCAATGGAACAGGCTGACGCCACGACGAGATACGCAAAATGCGTTGCCTAGCCATGTATGTCGGGAATTCGGCCACACCGCACCCAATCGCGGCGCGGTCTGACTCATCCAAATACTCGGCACACGACCATCCGCGGAACGCGATCCCAACAAATTAAAGCCGTTCTTCTCCAGCAACCATTCCGGATGCTGCGTGGCAATCGCAAGTCCCTCTTCCAACGTAAGCGGCAAACGCTCGTCGGAATCGATCAACTTGCGCGCCACATCGGGCTCGCGATTGATGTAGCAGGTGCCGGTATGCGGTTCGATCACCAGGTAGAACGGGCCTTCCGGAGGTTCGAAACCATCCTGCGGAAGGAAGCTGGCGATATCGCGCGGCGGCATGGTGGTGAATCCTGCCATACGGTTGATGGAAGTACGGGCAATCAGGGATTCAGGAGACACCAGTTCGCGCGTAGGCACCAACAGAATCTGCGTGCCCAAATCGGAATCCTCCAGCGCACGGATGATCGGGCGTGCCAAAGCACGGAACGCGGCGGCCGACATATCGGCCACATCCGGATAGCCCAACGCCACGATACGGTCCAACTGCTTTTGCGCTTCTTCTGATGCCTTCGACATGGCTTCCAGTGTACGCGAGCGATACGTCCAAAGTGCGAAAAGCCTCGCAGCCCGTGCACCGAGACTTGCGCAGACGACGCATCAGCACGGACAATCAGGACAACCGCGATGTCCTGTTACTCGTTACTGCAGCCATACCAATAGTGCACGTCATTCTGCCACACACAACAATCGCCAAACGCATACTCGGCGCAGACCAGCATACGGATAGGAGAACATGCTTGTTCCGCGGATTCCGTAAGATTAAACAACGCATGTGGCCGTCCACGAAGCCGTTTGGGGCCGGCTGGTCGACCTCAAGCGTGAAATCATACGAAACCGTTCCAGCATAAGCGAGAGGTTGTTATGTCCGAAAAGATTAAGGTCGGCATTCTCGGAGCTACGGGCATGGTCGGACAGCGCTTCGTCACGCTGCTCGAAAACCATCCGTGGTTCGAATTGGTCACCCTTGCCGCGTCCGCGCACAGCGCCGGCAAGACCTACGAAGAGGTCATCGGCGGTCGCTGGAAGATGGAAACGCCGATGCCGGAATTCGTGAAGAGCATGGTCGTCAAGAACGTGGCCGATGTAGAAGACGTGGTCAAGAACGTCGATTTCGTGTTCTCCGCAGTAAACATGCCGAAGGCTGAGATTCGCGCCATCGAAGAGGAATATGCGAAGACCGAAACGCCGGTCGTGTCGAACAACAGCGCCCACCGTTGGACTCCGGATGTGCCGATGGTCGTGCCGGAAATCAATCCGGAGCATTATGAGGTGATCGAGCACCAGCGCAAGCGTCTCGGCACCACGCACGGCTTCATCGCTGTCAAACCGAACTGCTCCATCCAGGCCTACACTCCGGCGCTCGCCGCTTGGAAGGAATTCGAGCCGCGCGAGGTTATCGTAAGCACCTACCAGGCCATTTCCGGCGCTGGCAAGACGTTCAACGACTGGCCTGAAATGATGGGCAACATCATTCCGTTCATCTCTGGCGAAGAGGAGAAGTCCGAGAAGGAACCGCTGAAGGTGTTCGGTCACGTCGATGAGGAAAAGGGCGAGATCGTACCGTTCGACGGTGCGCTGAAGATCACATCGCAGTGCATTCGCGTACCTGTGCTCAACGGTCACACCGCCACCGTGTTCATCAACTTCGGCAAGAATCCAACCAAGGAAGAGCTTGTCGATCGCCTGGTCAACTACACAAGCAAGGCTTCAGAGCTTGGCTTGCCGCATGCGCCAAAGCAGTTCATCCAGTATCTGACCGACGATGATCGCCCGCAGGTCAAGAAGGACGTGGATTACGAGGGTGGCATGGGTGTTTCCATCGGCCGTCTGCGCGAGGATTCCATTTTCGACTGGAAGTTCGTTGGCTTGGCTCACAACACCCTGCGCGGTGCCGCCGGCGGTGCGCTGGAAAGCGCCGAAATGCTGAAGGCGCTCGGCTACATCACCAAGAAGTGATAACGATCTGCATATGTTCTGTAGTTACGCATGATCATGCATGATTGCACATTGTGATATCTGATTTCTGCAGAACATAATATTGCGGAGGATTGTTGATTATTCAGCAATCCTCCGCTTTTTTATGTGCAGATTATCTGCAAAAATATCTGTAAAACAGATATGGGAATAAAAAAGACTTGGCTGAGATGTTTAAAGCAATCCAGCCAAGCCTTTTTTCGATTGATATTACGTGCTATTGCGTCAGCGACCGGTACCGCCGTACACCACGGCTTCCACCTGCTCAGCGTCCAAGCCGTAGGCAGTGTGCAGCGCGCGGACGGCGTCCTGCAGCTGCTCGAGCGGAACCAGCGCGGCGATGCGAATTTCGGACGTGGAAATCATCAGCACATTCACGCCCTCGTCGCTCAGCGCGTTGAAGAACTTGGCAGCCAGGCCGGAGTGGGTCTTCATACCCACGCCCACCACGGCCACCTTGCCCACGTTGGCGTCAATATCGAAGGACTGGTAGCCCAGTTCGTCCTGCTTCTCCTGCAGCACTTCCCGCACCTTGGCCGCGGCGGAACCGGGCACGGTGAAGGAAATGTCGGCGGTGCCGGTGGAAGCGGAGGCCTGCACGATCATGTCGACGTTCACGCCGGCCTCAGCCAGCAGCGTAAACACCTTGGCGGCCATGCCCGGCTCGTTCGGCACACGGCGCACGGTGGCCAGCGATTCGGTGTTGTCGTGCGCGACGCCGGAAATGATCGGGACTTCCGGTCCAAGATCGGGGAACAGGTCACCCAAGGACTGGTTGTTGTTTTCGCTCATGTTCTTACCTTTGTTCGTAAAGTCTTAGCTTATTTTGCGTTTTTCTTGCGATTGCCTGCAATATCTTGCGATGCCTTGCGATTCTTTTCTTGCAAATCTCAGATATTCGGCAATATGCGCGGATCAACATCTTCCGGCACGATCAGCGTGCCGCGGCGGTGGGAGAAGGAGCTGCGCACATGCAACGGCATATTGAATCGCTGCGCGTATTCCACGCAACGCAGGGCAAGCACCTTGGAACCGCAGGACGACATTTCCAGCATCGACTCGTAGTCGATGACGGGAATACGACGTGCGGTCGGTACAATACGCGGATCGGCGGTGAACACGCCATCGACGTCGGTGTAGATCTCGCATACGTCGGCGTCCAGCGCCACGGCCAAAGCCACTGCGGAGGTATCGGATCCGCCTCGGCCGAGCGTGGTGGCGTCGCCACCCTCGTTCACGCCTTGGAAGCCGGCCACAATGGCCACGGAACCCTTGTCGAGCGCACGACGCACGCGTTCAGGCTTCACGGCCTTGATATGCGCAGTACCGAACTGGGCGTCGGTCATGAAACCAGCCTGGGATCCGGTGAAGGAGTAGGCGTGAGAGCCGGCCGCATGAATTGCCATTGCGAGCAAACTCATCGAAATACGCTCGCCTGCGGTCATCAGCATGTCCATCTCGCGTGCCGGCGGGTTGGAGTCGATGCTGAGCGCCTGATCGATCAGGTCGTCGGTGGTGTCTCCCATTGCGGAGACCACCACGGCCACGTCATTGCCGGCGTTCTTCGTTTCGATGATGCGTCGGGCCACGCGCTTGATCGATTCTGGGTCGGCTACGGAAGAGCCGCCAAATTTCTGCACGATGAGAGCCACAACTTATCCAATCTTCTTCAATGTGTTGCCTGCCGACCATTCTAGGCAGGCTGGTCGATTATAGGAAAAATTCGATTTGTCAAGCCCCTGCACGCCCAACATACGGGACAGTATACGGAATCCTTGCAAATCCTCCGCGCGTTTTTTCGTACATACGTTCTGCACGGGTCTTCCATGATCGCCGCGCAACGTTTGCACGATCGTTAGCATATGCCGGCAATGTAACGAATGCGGCAAATGCGACGAAGGCAATGTCAGACGACCGCGCGACGCCCGGCCAACGCACGTCCGAGCGTGATTTCGTCGGCATATTCGAGGTCGCCACCGACCGGCAGACCGCTCGCCAAGCGCGTGACCGTGATGTCGGTTTGCGAAAGCAGCTGCGAAAGGAAGCTGGTGGTCGCCTCACCTTCCACGTTCGGATTGAGCGCGAGAATCACTTCGGTGACTTCGCTGTCTTTGAGTCGTTCGATGAGTTTGGCGATGTTGAGGTCGCTGGGCTGCACGTTAGCCATCGGATTGATGACGCCGCCGAGCACGTGGTATAGGCCGCGATATTCGCGTGTGCGTTCGATGCTCATCACGTCTTTCGGTTCTTCGACCACGCAGATCACGCTATGATCACGGCGCGGATCGGCGCAGATCGGGCATGGGCTGGTTTCGCACACGTTGCCGCAAATGTCGCAGAATCGTATTTTTTCCTTGACTTCGGTGATGGCGTCGACCAGGGTCTGTGCTTCCTCGTCGGATGCGTTGAGCAGGTAGAAGGCGATGCGTTGCGCACCTTTCGGCCCGATGCCGGGCAGGTGCGCGAATGCGTCGATCAGTCGTTGGATGGCGCCGTCATAGGCCAGTGCCATGGTTCACCTTTCCTTGGTTTCCGTAAGATTCGCAGTTGTTTCCGTAAGATTCGCGATTGTGCCGTTAATCGTCGAGATTCTTCTTTTGCTGCATGTTGCGCGGGTTTTTGGCGTCGTCGGGGCCGAAATCCTCGACTTTTTTCACTTCGAATAGTCGTGTCAGATCGTCAACGCTTAACGCGTTGGACGCTCCGATCGATTCGTCGCTCATGGAATATTCGTCATCTTCCGCGGCGACCTGCGGTGTCGGCTGCGCAGGAGCTGAGAACTGTTGGTTCCATGGATCGGCGTTCGGCTGGTTGTGTGGAGATGCCGCTTCCTGCCGAGGTGCGCGATGCTGGTGATTGGCATGCTTAGGGGCCGTTTCAGGTTCCGCTGGTACGGGCATGGGGTCCGCCGGCCCTGCCTGAACTGGCATGGGGGCACCCCAAGGATCGTCGTCCTCCGACGGTTGCTGCGGTACCGGCGCTGGCACGGCCCAAGGGTCGACATTATCGCTAGTATCGGGAACAGCCACATGTTTCGTGTGTTGTTCCGGCGCTTTCACGTCGTTGACGCCGCTTGCGATTACCGATTGCGGTTGCACCTGTTGCGCTGGCACGGCCCATGGATCGTCATCCAGTTGCGATGGGGCTACTGCGGCTTGTTGTGAGACCGCCCACGGATCGTTTTCAGCGGTTGCGTCCGCAACGGCTCGGTGACTCTCCTCATCGTTAGAATCCCCTGCATTACCGCCATCCTCGGCTTTCTGCGCGCCCTCGACCGCCGGCTCTTTGCCGGAGGATTCAAGACTTGCGGCGGTGCCAAGATTCGCGGTCAGCAGTGTTGCGGATTTGAGTCGCTCCTGTGCCAGCTGCACGTTGATCTTGCTTTGCTCTTCCGGGCTAAGCTTGCTCCACGGCACCGATTCGGAACCGTCCGCCAGCTTTTTGGCGGGGGCGAGCGTGACATTCGGGCCGAACATCTTATGCACTTCGGCGCGGACGATTTTCACCACTTCGGTGGTTCCATCCACCGACTCCTTCGCCACGCCCTTGGCGAACGCATATTTGCTGAGCGCCTTGTCGAATTTGATCCACAAACTGTCGCCTCGCAACAGCACACGAGGCACTTTTTCGCGGTTCACATAACCGCGCACATCCTCAGGAAGCGCGGCCACCAAAGCATCCCACTTCTGGTCGGGGGTGCGGTCGTCATGTACCGGAGCAGGTGCGGGAGTTGCCACAGACGCCGGAGTTGCAGCAGGCGCAGCGACTGCAACGGAAGACGTCGCATTCATCGCCTGCTGAACATCCGCAAGCATGGAAGCCACACCGGAAGCGACGGCGTCGGCGGGATTCATCGGCGCCGCAGACGGCTGCACAGCCGGTTTCACAGGCTCGGAAGGAGCATCAATTGCCGACGCGGAATCCTGTGACCGAACACCGGCGGCATCTCTCGTCGTACGGCGGCGCGAGCCGGCCATAGATCCACGCAGCGATTCTGCAGCGGCGGAAGCCCCGGAATCGCCAGCAAAATCAGGCATACCGGAAGATGATGCAACGGCAGCCACCCCTTCCTCACGCCCGGCCAGCAAGCGTGCGGCAAGCAATTCCAGTCGCATGCGCGGCGAAATCGCACCAGTCATATTGGCAAGCGTCGCATTGATCGTGTCAGCCATCTGCGTCAACGCAGATAATCCCAAAGCGGAAGCCTGACGACGCAAATCATCCATGTTCTCGGCGGCCGCATCGTCGGAAAGCACGCTTTCCGCGCGCGTTCCGCCCAACGTGAGCACCAGCAAATCGCGCACGCGGGCAAGCAAATCCTCAACGAATCGACGGGGATCGAAACCGCCGACCACAACCTTCTGAATCACGCCATACAGTGCTTCGCCATTTTTGTCGGCAACGGCGTCGATGGCCTCGCTAATCAGAGCGTCAGGCGTGAAACCGAGCAACGCAACCGCGGAATCGTATGCGATGCTGCCGTCAACCGCACCAACCATGAGCTGGTCAAGCACGGAAAGTGTGTCTCGCACGGAACCGCCGCCGGCACGCATGGCAAGACGCAGCACGCCTGGCTCGGCCTCAATATGCTCGTCTTCGCAGATCTGCTCGAGGTACGGGCCCATAACCTCCTTTGGCACCAGGCGGAACGGGTAATGGTGGGTGCGCGAGCGGATGGTGCCGATCACCTTGTCTGGTTCGGTGGTGGCGAAGATGAACATCACATGCTCCGGCGGCTCCTCCACGATTTTCAGCAGCGCGTTGAAGCCTTGTGGCGTGACCATATGGGCCTCGTCGAGAATGAAGATCTTGTAGCGGTCGCGGGCCGGCGCAAAACCAGCGCGCTCACGCAGCTCACGAGCGTCGTCCACGCCGTTATGCGAGGCCGCGTCGATTTCCACCACATCGATGGAACCGGGGCCGCCCGTGGCGAGATCCTTGCAGCTTTCACATTCGCCGCACGGATGCGAGGTCGGACCTTTCGCACAGTTGACGCATCGCGCAAGAATGCGAGCGGAACTGGTTTTGCCACAACCGCGCGGGCCGGAGAACAGGTAGGCATGCGTGAGCTTGTTCTCGTCGAGCGCGCGCATCAGCGGAACCGTGACCTGGTCCTGACCGATCACGCCGTCGAACGTGTCGGGACGATACCTTCTATAGAGTGCCAGTGCCATCGCAATTCCTTCCGCAGTAGTGCCACTAGGCTACCGATTAATTACGACACGTTTTTTCGCAAAGACCGGCTGCACAGCCTGCCCGTAACAGTGCAGCGCGTGTCCCCGGGGACAAGCCTCGCGGCAACGTTTAAGCTGGGATTAGCAACAGCGACACTACAAAATTGACATCATGTCAATTTCCGTTTTAGACTGAGGACAGTCAAGAAATTGACAGAGTGTCAACGTGTCGCACAGGTGAGAGACGCCACTCGAGCGAAGGAGAGAGCCATGGACGGACAGCACAACGCTTCCGCAACAACAGTCGGAGACGCACGCCGTGCGCAAATCGTGCGCGCAGCACGCGAAATCTGCCTGGAAAAGGGCTTTTCGAAAATAACAATTAGCGATATCGCGGGCCGCGTAGGCATGACCAGATCTCTCTTCTACCACTATTTCCAAGACAAAGACCAAGTCGCGGACGCCGTACTCGACGACGTTATCGACGAAGTGATCACGCAATTGGAACAGTGGAACGCCAATCGAGAGGTCGGCAACATCTCGAAAGCACTCGACGACGTGGTGCGGCTGACCCGCTCCCTCATTACCGATGAGGGCCCGTTCAGCCAACGCATGATCGAAGACGGCAACGCGGGACTGTACATCAAATTCATCGACCGTGTGGCCGATCGAATTGCGGAATACATCTGCAATTCGACAGTGCGCGATTTCGAGAAATTGCATGGCATGCCCATCACCAACGAGCATGAGACGTTCTATACGCTCATCGTTGGCCTGATTTCTCTGATCAGACTGCACCCCGACATTGAAGACACCGTCATCAGACAGGTCGCAGCACAGACGCTGCACCTGAACGAATACATGTAAACACAGGCTGCATCGGCTTCATGGCGCTCAAATACAAGTGGGGCAAGATCGGCAAGTCCGAATGGTCCAAACGCTTCCCGTTCGCGCTTGTGGCCAACGTGCACGCACTACCGCGAGCGCTTCGCGTAGTAGGTGTCGGTTTTGCCGGTGACCGGATCACGGTGATCACGCTTGATGGCTTCCAGCACTTTCTCTTCAGTGTTGGCGGCTTGGCTTTCCACCACGGCCGGCGGCACCAGCACACGCAAAGCACGGTCTTGAACTACGACCTTGACAGGCAGACGACCAACATATTCACCGTCCGCCATCAAGACCGGCGGCTCATCGCCCTTTTGCGCGCGGGTGATTTCGATATCGCGCACGCGCTTCCAGCCAAACACCTTGCATCCGAGGATCTTGCCTCTGTAGGCGCGCGCCACCGCATCCGCGCATTCGACGACATTGGGCACATGGTCGAGCCACACCAAGTCAAGCAAACCATCAGAGAACCGCGAATACGGCGAGATCTCAATACCTCCGCCGATATGCCGCGAATTAGCCACCGTAAGCAACGGCGAGATAATGTCTTCCTCTTCCACCGTGCCATCGGCCAACGTGGCTTTGATGTGATACCCATACTGCTTCATATGGGTCAATTCCACGAGCACGGCCGCGAAATAACGCAACGAACCGTTCGGCAAACGCGAGTGATTTGCACGGTCGTTGACGCTCGCATCCAAACCGCACGAGAGCATGCCCGCATAGAAGCGATTGACCGCTGGACGCAATGGCACATCCGAATCGCTGACCAGCTCATCACCGGTGCTGGAATCGACGGCATATCCACCCTGCAACGACGTGGCCAAGCCCATATCGACGTCAATATGCGTGCCGCGCACAATCGCGCCGACAATGCCATCGACAGCGGTTTGGACACGATTGACCGGCAATTCAAGTCCACGCGCGAAATCGTTGCCGGAACCCGTCGCCACTATGCCGAGCGGTTTGCCGGAGCAGCCCACGGCATTGGCGCCGAGCGCGATCATGCCGTCACCGCCGACCACCACCAAGTAGTCATATTCGTTTCTACGGTTCCTGGCGTTCAGCAAAGAGCCTTCAAAACTCTCACCGGTCACATCGATAACGTTGAAGCCATGCTTGCGTCCGGCTTCCCGCAGCAGACCGATCACCTGATTGCCGACTTCGGTGCCCTTGCCTTTGTTCGACGTCGGATTGCCGACAACGGCAACGGTCGCATTCACATAGGACGTTTCGCTCATACTTCAGTACGATAATCGCGATTCGCATCACACGCCACATGCGAACGGATTTCCAGACAGATGGCCACGTTTTGCGTGACGATTTTCTGCCATGCGATGCTTTTCCAGGCGATGCTCATTCGCAGACAATCGGTCCCGCTCTCGACCGCTTGCTGACGTGGGATACGAATGGCACTTGCGTACCGACCTGCGCTTCGACCAGCACATCATCACCTTCTATCGTGCAGGATCCGATCGCCGCATTATTACCGGAAATGGTACGTTCCGCCACGTAACAGGGGTCGGCAGAGCCTCCATATAGCGCGTCGGCCGCCGCCACCGACGCTAGGTCGGCCGCATTCTGCGCGCGATGCAGGCAAAGCAACAGATTGCCTGCCGACGCAACCGCACTCAACATGATGGCCGCCACCGCGATCAGCGCCACACCGGATATGGTTCCCGAACCTTCATCGGATTCGCGAATCCAAGCAAACCAATGTTTCACAAAGCGTTTCACATCACCCGTTCCTTTCTGATTCGCGTCCATCGGACGCTCTCCGACAGTGTTTTCACGGCATGCTTCACATGTCGCGCTTGCCAGTTCCCGAAACCGAAGACCCACATATAGCTCACACCCCGGCATCCCCGCATCACGCAAATGCAAGGCACAGGCGCTAGAAGTAGCGGGTCGCTTTGCCTGTGACTCGTGTGGGAAGCATGCCGGTTGGGTCAGGTATCACAGGGCATTGCACCGTAACAGTGACGGAATCCGTGCCACGGTCGAACCGTACCGTCGCCGAATCGCCGGCAGCAGCCACAGCGGCAGCCCTTGCTTTCGATTCTCCGCCGGTGTCATCAACCGCGAAGGCCCGAGCACCGGCCGCGGCCGCATCCTGGCAGTTCATCGACACCACGGACGCACGCCCTAAGCACAACACCAAAATCGCCACCGCCGCCACACAGGGGAGCACCACCGCGAACTCCGCGGTGGCCGCTCCCTCATCGGCATCATCGGCATGGCATTTCCACCATTGCCTCACCATGGATCACCCGACGCTGAGTGCTTTCTTGATGATGTTGGTCAGCAGCGTTTTGATGGCATCGGATTTCATGATGCCCACCAAGACGGCGGCGAATCCGGTGGCGGCAACCAGCACCACCGCATATTCGGCGGTGGCGGCTCCTTCTTCCGGTTCGGCGGTCAGCGTGCGCATACGCGCATCCAACAGGCATATCGCCTTGTCGGCCCGTTCCCGCATGGCATACAGCCGTTGCCCCACCCTGCCTACCAGGCCTGGCAAGCCATCGACATTGATTGGCGTTACGTTGTTCATGGCGTTCCTTTCGTTCGAACAACCCCGGCCGGACGGCCGAGTGCACCCAGTGTTGCGCACCATCACGCTTGCAGGAGCGTTTTTCCAAGGTTGTGGTCGGAGGATGTGAGTTATCCACACCCTCGGCGTGTCATCCACAGTTATCCACAGAACTCCGTGAATTATCGGCTCCCGACATTCCCCGCTTTTCCGATGTCGTTACGCACATGCCGTCATTGCACAAACGACATGACGGATGGAATGATCCCAACCGCAACAAATGCGGGAAGAAAACACAATCCGGTCGGTAGCAACAAACGAACCGACAATTTCGCCGCAGCCTGTTCGATCTGCGCGCGCTCATCCCAATCCAATTGTTCGACGGCTGTTTCCAAACGTTCCACCGGAGAGGCACCACTATGCCATGACGAAGCGAACGCATCGCGGACCACCGCAAGATCGCCATCATCAGGCCACGCATCATCCCAGGAAACACCTTCGTTCAATTGCTCTCCGGCCGACCGCAGTCCCGCGCCGAATTCTCCTGCCGCAATATCTCCCACGGCAATCAGCGCACGGGGAATGGAAGATCCCTGTCGGATGGCGACGCTGAGCATCTCCAATATCAACGGTAGAGGAAGTTCCCGCATTCGCTCGGCGGGCGCAAGGTCGGAGGGCAGGCGAACCGGCCTCCACTGCTTCAGCCATATCGCTTCGGCCGCGCACACCGCCGCTGTCAGCATCCATAAGCCAGTCATCATATGGCTCCTTTCATATCATCCTGCCGCATCAACGCACGTATCCAGATAAGTCCGAACGTGTAGCAACAGAGGGCAAATCCGAGACATGCCAAGCCTTTGACCCCTGAAACAAGGAAGACCAATGAGTGCACGCCCATGCCTTCTCCCAAAAGCACAGTGAGCAGCGGCAACGCCATTAGGAGTTTCATCGTCGCTTTGGGCATGGCAAATGCGTTGGCACGCAAATCATCCAATAATCGTTGCCGTTTCAACGATTCAGTCACCGCCTGCAGGCATCGGTCGGTTTCACACCCGAGCGTCAGGCTCAGCCGGCAGGCCGCATACAGCTCGCCGCTCAGCCGTTCGACTTGGCCGGATTGCCCACCTTGCCCAAATTGCTCTTTGAGTGGGCATCTGCTGCGGATCACCATGGTTATGCGCAGCCTGGTGAGTTCAGGCGTGGCGAACGGCGTTCCTCCCAGTTCTTCGAATGCCTGCACCAACGTGACTCCACTGCGCACGGATGCCCGCAGGGACGCCACACATGCCACACATCCGATGGCGGGCAATGCGTTCGACGACGCATTCAAGTCGTCGATTCCTTCGGGTTTCAATCCCCGTTTCCCGCCATGTTCCTTACTCCATCGACCGCCCGCACACCCCGAACCATCCCTCGTTCGCTCACCTACATCGTACGTGTTTCGGCGTAGCCACAACCATACGGCCAGTCCGAACAATATCGCGGCGATAACGCCAAGACTTCCCATCCATCCACCTCGATTCAACGACTCCATGCACGTACGAAATCGGGCCACTGCTGCGAGGCCAGCATCTGGTTGCCGTTCCATCCGAACATCAGGTTTCCACGCAGTTTGTCTTCCGCAAATTCGAGTCGCCCTATTTGTGTGATGCGCCGACGGCCTCCCATCCGATCCACGTGCAACACCACGTCGAATGCGTCTTGCGCAAGCGCTGCGGTGGCCTGCGGATTCAGCCCGGCAAGCAACCCCAATGCCACCAGTCGCGAAGGGACCGCTGCCACTTGGTTGGCATGCAAGGTGGTCATACCTCCGCGATGCCCGGAATTCAGCGCACGCAACAGGTCTACGATTTCGCTACCTCGGCATTCGCCCACCACAATGCGATCCGGGCGCATTCGCAACGTCGCGCATATCAATTGCGATAGTCCTATGGCACCTTTGCCTTCCATGTTGGCGTCTCGCGTCACCAGCGACACGCGATTGTCATGGTCGAGCATGCCGAGTTCGCGCACCTCCTCCACAGTGATGATGCGCTCCCCCGGCGCACATCGCATAAGCATTGCCTTGAGCAGCGTGGTTTTGCCAGCTCCGGTGCCACCGGTCACAAGCACACTGGCCTTGCGTTCCACAAATCCTTCTAGCAAAGGCATCCATTTGCTTGGAAACATGCCGTTTTTCGCCAAGGATTCCAGACTGGGCGCAACCGCGTCCGGCAATCGTATGCTGATGGCCGCGCCTTGTGGAACGAGCGGTGCGATAACCGCGTGCACGCGCACGCCTTCCACGGTGGAGGCGTCGGCTATCGGACATGCGTCGTCGAGTCTTCTGCCGAGCTGCGAGCACAGTCGTACGGCGAAATCGCGTATGGCTTGCGGGTTGGCGAATGGCGCACGCATTGCGTACGGCCGCATTCCTTGGCCGCGATCCACCCACACGGTGCCGTCGCAGGTCACCGCAATGTCGGTGACGCCCGGTTCGGATGCGATGTCGCTAAGCGGGCCGAGTTCCATGGTTGACGCTCTTTTCTTCCAATGCCTCCTGAATGAGATCAGCCAGCGTTGCGATGGCTTTTGCATTCGCACGATTGGGTTTGCGCAGTCCGAGCCCTTCCAACAGTTCGCTACAGAGTTTGGCGTCCGTTGTGATGACCGCGGCGATATCGCAGTCGAGATATTCCGCCGCTTCCTCGGTCGCCGTCACACCATGGTCGCGTATGGTTCCGCGCGGTTGCATGCCTACAAGAAACTCCCGTTCCTGTGTTGCGACATCGTGTTCCCCGATTGGATCGCTTGGATTGCGTTGCGATTGCATGTTCGCTTTGGCACGGGCAAGGCCAAGTACCGTCATTTCGACCACGTTGATGCGGATGGCCTGTCGTAGTTCCGTCAGATCTTGCAGTCCGTTCCCTTGCCCCACGTCTACGATGACTGCGCTTCGTACCTGCGATAGCGCGCGAATGCACGCCTGCACTTCCCAGGATTGCGGATTTTCGGTTTTCCAAGGATCGCAGGACAGCAGTGGCACGCCATCCCAGACTGGCAGCTCCCGCAGCAACACCTTGCCGTCGATGGCGCCAAGCGGTGCGCTGATTTCCCCAAGTCGCGAGCCGTCTTCGTTCTCCACGCCGAGAAGCACATCAAGACCTCCGCCTTGCAGATCGGCATCGACAAGCACGCATTTGAGCCCACGCTCGTTCAACTCACGAGCCAAGATGGCCGCCAGGGTGCTCGCCCCCACTCCCGCCACCACGGAGTCAACGATCACCACATTGCTCAGTTCTCGCACCGCATGGCCACACTCGGCAACCATGGCGTACGTTCCAGGCACCGCACCGACCGGTGTCGCTCCCTGAAGTAATCCAGGCGGCGTATAGAACCGTTGCGGAGAGACAGTTCTGCGCTGCTCCGGAGGCGCCATTCTCGATGTGGCCGAGCTCGCGACCGGCATCAGTCCGCCCGATGGCAGCGGCACCGGAGGCATATTAGGAAAAGACGTTGCACTACTCATACCGTCGATTGAAAAGTCTCGATGCATACCATCGCAAGCTGAACCGGCCCTGTGGTCGGAGGACGCTAGTTATTCACAACCACGGCGTGTCATCCACAGCTATCCACAGGGCATCAAATATCCACGTCCGCCCCCTCGGAAAACGGGACGGGCGCATGCCAGCACGCCTCAAAACAAAAAAGGAAGACCCGCCGAAGCGGGCCTTCCTTGCAAGAACCTTGAGAGCAGAATCTCTGCACAACAACATCGTCGTAACGGTAAGTCTATCCAATGCCCGTCCAACGTAACGACCTATCTTGGCCATACACTCTTTGTGGGCTCTGCTCTTAAGTTGTTCTTGTACTTTGTAATTATGCTCAGCAATCCGGCAATCGCAAACCGAAACCGGCTGATGTTCCCTATTTATCGCAACTGTTGCTTTGCGATCGCAAGAATCACGAAAATGATTCATCATGTGCGAAACGCCCGGTGTGTTTGTTTGATTACGTGCGTTTGCAGCAAAAATGCGGCGTGTCGACGCTTTATTTTGCATCATGAACGAACGAATGTTAACTCCTGTTAAATTTTGACACTTTTGGCGGCATTTCCAGCTACTTAAGGATAAAGTAGGAAGGTATGGCACAGATTTTTGACGCACCCTCGAAGGCGATCTTGCGCAGCCAGATAGCTGAGCATATCGCCGAGACCGATAAAAACGACAAGCGTGAGCTTCAGGCCGGCGAAGAGCCGTTGCCGAACGACCGCTTCTTCGACCGCGAGTTGAGCTGGCTGAAGTTCAACAAGCGCGTCCTCGAACTCGCTCAGGACGAGGACCTGCCGATCATCGAACGCGCAAGCTTCGCCGCGATCTTCGCGAACAACCTCGACGAGTTCTTCATGGTTCGCGTCGCAGGCCTGAAGCGCCGCATCGACACCGGCATCGCCGTGACGGCAGCTTCCGGATTGAGCCCAAGGCAGCAGCTGCGCGCCATCAGCGAGCAAGCACACCGCCTACAGGACGAGCACGCGCACTACATGATCGATCACATTCTTCCCGACCTGGCGAAGGAACAGATCGTGCTTCTGAGCTGGGACAAGCTCACCGCAGCCGAGCAGGAGCGCCTGTCTCGCTACTACCGTCAGCAGGTATTCCCTGTTCTGACACCGCTCGCCGTGGACCCGGCCCATCCGTTCCCGTACATTTCCGGCGGTTCCATCAACCTCGCCGTGCTTGTGGAGAATCCGGCTTCCGGCAAATCCCACTTCGCTCGCGTGAAGATTCCTGGAAACCTGAACCGTCTCGTGCCCGTCGACGACATGACCGACGACGATGCCACCAACGTGCGCTACGGCTTCATCACCATGGAGAACCTGATCATCGCGCATCTGGAATCCCTGTTCCCAGGCATGATCATCAAGGAAGCGCGTTCCTTCCGCGTCACCCGTAACGAGGATATCGACGTGGAAGAGGATGATGCAGAGAACCTGCTCAACGCCATGGAGAAAGAGCTGCTGCGCCGTCGTTTCGGACCGCCGATCCGTCTTGAGATTTCCGACGAGACCAGCCCGTTCCTTTCCCAGCTACTCGCCGACCAGCTGCGCGTCAGCGCCGATGAGGTGTACCGACTGCCGGCGCCGCTCGATGCGACCGTGCTCTTCGAACTTGGCGGCATCGACCGTCCGGACTTGAAGTACCGTTCGTTCGTACCGACCACCAATCGTCAGATTGCCGAGGTGGAGTCGTCCCGCGCGCAAGACATTTTTGCAGCGATTCGCGAACGCGATATCCTCCTGCATCACCCGTACGATTCGTTCTCTACCTCCGTTCAGGCGTTCCTAGCGCAGGCTGCGGCGGATCCGAAGGTGCTCGCCATCAAGCAGACGTTGTACCGCACGTCCAGCAACTCCCCGATCATCGACGCGCTCATCGACGCGGCGCATGCGGGCAAGCAGGTGCTGGCACTGGTCGAAATCAAGGCACGCTTTGACGAAGACGCCAACATCGCATGGGCACGCAAGCTGGAACGCGCCGGCGTGCACGTGGTGTACGGCATCGTGGGCCTGAAGACCCACTGCAAGCTGAGCCTTGTGGTACGTCAGGAAGCCGACGGCCTGCGCCGCTACTGCCATGTGGGCACCGGTAACTACAACCCGAAGACCGCCCGTATCTACACCGATCTCGGCTTGCTGACCTGCGATCCGGTGGTCGGCCAGGATATGACCCGCCTGTTCAACCAGCTGTCCGGTTATGCTCCGAAGTCGAGCTTCCATCGCCTGCTGGTGGCGCCGCGTACCGTGCGTTCCGGCCTGATTCAGCGCATCCGCCGCGAAGAGGATGCCGCACGCGCAGGCAAGGAAGCATGGATCAAGATTAAAGTCAACTCCATCGTTGACGAAAAGACCATTGACGCGCTGTACCGTGCAAGCCAGGCCGGCGTGAAGATCGACATCGTGGAACGAGGCATCTGCGCGCTCAAGCCGGGTGTTCCGGGACTTTCCGAGAACATTCGCGTGCGTTCCATTCTGGGTCGTTTCCTCGAGCACAGCCGTATCTACGCATTCGCGAACTCCGATGGCCCGCAAATCGGTGAAGGCCCGGCCGCAGGTCCGGAAGTGTGGATCGGTTCCGCCGATCTGATGCACCGCAATCTCGACCGTCGAGTCGAAGCGCTGGTGCGCATCACCGCTCCAGAGCAGATCGACGAACTGATCAAATACGTGGATCTGCAGATGGCCGATTCCACCACCTCGTGGCATATGGCAGCCGACGGCACCTACGTGCGTCATGCGAAGGATGAGGAGGGTCGCCCGCTGGTCGATTCCCAGGAATATCTCATCAAGAAGCATACGCGCCGACCGGCAAGGCACTAAGTTTCGCGAAAATGGCCGATTCTGCAATTGCGGGATCGGCCATTTTCGTTGCGCAATCATGACCAATAACCACGCCTACCACTTACAATGAAAGATATGAGCGAGAACATGAGACGTGTCGTAGAAGCCGCCGGGGGTATTGTATGGCGGTGGAAAGCCGGTAGCGAAATCGCTGAAAATCCAGCAATTGCAGCACAGAAATCTCCAAAAGAACAACTCAACAGCATTGAAGTGTGCATCGTGCATCGACCAAAGTACGATGACTGGAGCTGGCCGAAAGGCAAACTCGAGCAGGGCGAATCGCATCGTCATGCCGCAGTGCGAGAAATCGGCGAGGAGACAGGCGTTTCCATCGCCCTCGGCCCGTATCTGTGCGAAGTCGAATATCCGCTGTCCGAAGAAGGCAAGAAAACCCGGCATTCGCGCGATCGCGCCGTCGACACCAAGCACACGTTGTATTGGATGGCGCAGCCAATTTCCGGAGATGATGCGGAACATCTGCTTGACGCATTCGGTCCCGTGCATCGCGCGGATGTAGGCGAAATCAACGATATCGTGTGGGTTTCCGTACGTGAAGCACGTAAAATCCTCACACATTCCACCGATAAAGACACCCTCGCCATCTTCGTGGACCGCGTACAAGAGGGTGCCGCAACCGCGCAGAATCTGCTGATCGTGCGCCACGCCAAGGCTGAATCGCGCAAATCGTGGAAAGGCACCGACGCGAACCGGCCGATCACTCCGAAAGGCGCGGCCGCGGCATTCGCACTCAACCGCGAACTTGCCTGCTACAACCCAACCCGACTCGCAACCTCACCATGGCTACGCTGCCAGGAAACATTGCAGGTGCTTAGCTGGCAGACCGAACGCTCGATGGAACACATCGATGCGCTCACGGAAGACGCCTTCGCCGAACACCCGACCATCGCATGGCTGGCGTTCCTCAAGCAGATCCAGCTCACGCTCGAAACCCGCGAAACCACGGCAATCTGCATGCACCGACCGGTAATCGGGGGTATGTTTGACCATCTGCGCGGACTGTGCGCTCGCAAAGCGCTCTCCAAGCAGCTCATCGCCAAAACGCCGTTCATGCCTACCGGCACCGCCGTAGCGCTGTTTATAATCGATACGCCGCAAGGTCCCAGCATTATCGATATTCAAAAGGTTTCACCCATTGTCTACTAACATGCATTACGGTTCCGGCTCGGTTATTCCAAGCCGTTCCGCCGGTTTCACCAACACTGGATCGCCGCGCCCAGCCCGCCCGGGGCAGCTCGACCAGATGATGGCCGACAATATTGCGGGAGGTGCCGATCCGGCACAAATCAACGAGATGAGCCACGCCTCGGCGGCCGCGCTGCTGGACCGCGTGCATCACACGCAGGACGCCGAACTCGTGGAACGCGTGCTCACGCTGGTGGACCGCGAAGGCGTTGACGTGATCGCCGAATTATGGAGCAGATCCGAGCCGGATTCTCTGCCGGGCATTCTATGGCGACTGTATGTGCTGCGCACGTGGATGCGGAAGAATCGTGAGTCGATCGCACGATTGTGGCGCGTCGGAGAACCGGTCGCAACTACCGCTTCGGCAATTGCCGGAGTCGATCAGGCACCCACGGAAGATGACATTGCGCATACCGCCGATTCGATTCTGGCGGGCGCATTCACCGGCGATTTCGCGATTGCGTTGGAACGTGCGGCGGCGTTCACCGACGTGGTTGCGTTGGGATTGCGCATTGAGGCACGAAATATGACCTCACGCTTGGAGGCGAGGAATTCAGAGGCAGCACAAGCGGAAAGCTCGGACGCCGCGAAAAAGCAAGCACGCACGAAAGCGGCCCGCTTGATGCACACGGCCGGCAATCTGTTTGTCACCGCCAAGGATTTTCGCCATGGGGCGAATCTGTGGAGGCGAGGAAAACTGGAGTAGCGCGATCTGGAGTAGCGCAATCCGCTTCTTTTACCCCCTAATAAAAGTGCCGCACAGCAATCGCAATATCAATTCGCGACACGGCGTACCGTGCGGTCTGCAGCATCTGTAGAATAGGAATTCGCGCCGGGCCATGCATAGCCCCGGGCTCCATTTTTTGCCGCTGCGAGCGGCCTTTGCGCCGACAGGCGCTTTCGTGGTTCGGCGCTTTCCTCTTCTTAAATTTCGTTGCTTTTTCATACGATTTTCAGCGTCTTTCTTGACTCCTTTCCCGACTCCCGCGCTTTTCCTCGCAATTATGGACTACGCTTAGAAAACATGGATATTCATGTTTTGAACCACCCGCTGGTGGATCACAAGCTCACCGTTCTTCGCGACAAGAACACCCCTTCCTCCACGTTTCGCGAGCTCGTTTCCGAACTCGTGATGCTCGAGGCTTACGAAGCCACCCGCGACATCGCAGTCGTGGACAAGCCGATCGAAACCCCGGTCGCTCCAATGGTAGGCAAGCACATCGCTGCCCCGGCACCGATCATTGTGCCTGTGCTGCGCGCGGGCCTGGGCATGCTTGACGGCATGACCAAGATGATTCCGTCCGCCGAAGTCGGCTTCCTTGGCATGAAGCGCGACGAGGAGAACCCGACCCAGCAGATCACGTACGCGAACCGTCTGCCCGACGATTTGAGCGGTCGTCAGTGCTTCCTGATCGACCCGATGCTCGCCACCGGCGGCACGCTGGTCGCAGCAACGCATTACCTGGCCGAGCGTGGCGCGAAAGATGTTACCGCCGTGTGCATTCTGGGCGCTCCGGAAGGCCTGAAGTTCGTTGAGGAGAACCTCGACCCGTCCATCAAGTTCAAGCTGGTGCTGTGCGCCGTCGACGAGAAGCTCAACGACAAGTGCTACATCGTGCCAGGCTTGGGCGATGCCGGCGACCGTCTGTATGGCGTGATCGACTGACCGAAGCAGAGCTCAACCGAATCGGTCCAATCAGTCAATTGAGTAAATCGAATAAAAAAACGGCCTGCCACAACGCAAATCATGCGGCGGCAGGCCGAAATCATATGTAAAAACCTCTACCGCTCATCGGGCACGAACGCCTCGAAAATATGATGGTCGAACCAATCATCGCACTGGGCGAGCTCATCGCGGCTACGCACCGTCCACGACACGGGAACGGCACCCATGAAACGAGCCAACCGCACCTGCGGACTGTTGCCGCCATGCCAGTCGTAGGCGACGAAATCAGGGCGGGAAATCCAGTCGAAAATCAACGCACCGGCCGCATATTCCTTGGCGAGCGCAGCAGGATCAGACGGCTTCTCCTCCCCCTGCGGCCACCAGGAAAGCTGGCCACGGCACACTTCCGGACGGTTCTCCTTATACCAGTTGACGGCGGCCGGATTGAACGATTCGATCACATACGCGCCGGAATAGGCTTGCAGCAGTGCGTCGCCCTTTTCCATAAGCTCGACATCGCGCGGACCCCACTTGGAATTGTCATCGAACTTGTATTCAACGATCAGCGGCACACGGCCCGCCACTACCTTGAGCACGTCGGCGAACAGTGGCACATGCTGGAAGTATCCGTCCGGAGCACTGTCGGGGGTAGTGACCAGCGGCGGCTTCTCCAGCGAGCCCGACAACGGCGCTGCCACAGCGGCACCCGGGGCATCGGTTGGGAACAGCGGGATACGAGTCAGCTCATCGTAGGTAAGATCGGCCACGCGGCGTGGATCTCCGGCGACGCGCATCAGATCGCCGTCATGCACCACTACGATTTCGCCGTCGGCGGTCATCTGCAGGTCAAGTTCGATGCCGTAACCCGCCTCACAGGCCGCCGCGAATGCCGCAAGCGAGTTCTCCGGAGCGATTGCCCCAGCTACACTAGGGCTGCCATAGCCGGCCTTCATGGCCATGCGACGTGCCAGCGCCACATATTCGCCGCTTTCATTGGCGTACTGCGCGGTGAGGCCGGAACCTGCGTCATGCAGGCCGCGATGCGCATACCACACGTCGGGCACGGCTGGCACATAGTTGCGACGCTTGTCGGAGAAAGTACGAGGGGCGATTGCCCATACTGCGGCGCCCGCAGCGAGCGCACCGCCCACCAGCACTTTGTTGACGAATGATTTGGACATGGGCTTTCCTCCCTTACATGGCCGTTCGCGCATTCTCTCGCGTTGGTTCGCACCGTTCGCGGCCATCGAATCTGTCTCTTCTGAGATTAGCCTATAAATCACAAAAAACTACCGTTTTTTGTTGGAACGCCCCTTGAAATAAATGTCGAACACGATCCAGACGGACAAAATGAACGCAATCACATAGCCGAGAAAACCGACAATCGGAATACCGAAAATCACCGGTTTGATGCCCGCATAGTACACGATCGACGAGCCGATGAACAATCCGACGACAATCAGCGCCATCGTAAGCCTGTTCACCATGTTGGCAAGCAGATGGATTGGTTCCTGCGAGCCGACCATTTCCATGTTGACGCGCAATTGGCCGCGCGTGAGCATGCGGGATGCCACTTTCATTTCGTTGGCTGCGGACAGCAGGCTGTGCAATGCCTGATGCCCCTCGATGGCAAGCGTTTTCACCTCGCCTTTGGCGAAATCTTTTTTCGACGTGCTTGCGGCGATATGGTCGGAGATGATTTGGATCATGTTCACATCGGGAATGAACTCGTCGAGCAGACCTTCCAAAGTGACCAGCGCACGCCCGACCGTGGTGACGGTGCTCGGCACTTCAATGCCGTGGCGTTGAGCCATTTGCGTCAATGCGGTGAGCATGGCGGCGATGTCGAGTTCGACAAGGTCGACGGTGCCGAATTCCTTGACGATCACATCCAGATCGGCCAGCAAGGCCGGGTAGTCTTCGGAATCGGCTTCGGCTCCAGCAAACCGCAACAATCCGTCGGCGAGCGCGGGCGAATCCTGTTCGGCGACCGCGAAAATCATGTCTTTCAACACGGAACGGGTTTTCGCATTGAGCCGACCCGTCATGCCTAGGTCGAGTAGCACGATCTGCCCGCCGCGCACCATAATGTTGCCCGGGTGCGGATCCGCGTGGAAGAAACCTTCGTCAAGCACTTGCGTGGCGTAATTGTCGACCAGTTTGGTGCCGATTTCCTTCAGATCGTAGCCCGCTTCGATAAGTTCGTTGGGATGCGAGACGGAAATGCCCTCGACGTAATCCATGACCACCACATGTTCGGTGCACAGTTCCGGGTAGGGCTTCGGACAGTCCATGTATTTGTAGCGTTCGCAGAATCGTTTGAATTCCGCCAGATTCCGCGCTTCGATCAGGAAGTCCGTTTCCGATTCGAAGGTGTCCCACAATTCCTCGACCACGCCGGAGAGATCGACCACTTGCGCGCTGCGCATTGTTTTGGCGGCGATTCGTGCAATGGTGCGCATGATGGACACATCCTGTGCCATGGTTTCGCGCACACCCGGACGTTGCACTTTGACGGCTACGTCTTCGCCGGTGGTAAGTTTCGCACGATGCACTTGCGCGAGACTTGCCGATCCGAGCGGTGTGGCGTCGATATGGTCAAAGATTTCGCTTGCTGGGCGCCCGTATTCGTCTTCCAATACCTGCAGAACGATGCCATACGGCATGGGATCGGCGTCGGCGCGTAGTTTGGACAACTCGTCGCAAAACGATTGGGGCAGGATTTCGGAGCGCATGGATAGAATCTGCCCGACTTTCACGAAGGTCGGACCGAGCGCTTCGAACATGAGACGCATTTTGATGGGCGTCAGTCCGTGCACGATGTCGAACTGATTGACGATCTGTGCGATTTGCGCAAGTCGTTTCAGTTTGCCGCGTCGCGTTAGATGGTAACGCTGCGAGAAGGAGTCTTTGCGAGAGCCGAACAGTCCGATGGTTTCGGGTTGCGTAAAGGTTGCGCTGTTCTGTTTGCGCGATTGCGGCATTCCCGTTTTTTCCGCGGATTTGGCTGCCGTTGCCGCCGCCGCGTCGGGCGAGGGGTCCGCCGTCGGATTGATCACCGCGTTGACTCGGTCAGAGAGTGTGACCGGTTCCACGCTTTCGGGGCGGGCCGCGTCCGGCTCAATTGGGGAATTCAAAGACATATCGCTGCTCGCAAACGTTGGTTGGATTACGATGAGTAGGATTCATAGGGGCTTGCGTCCCGCGTATTTCATGCGATTCGCACATTTCATGCGATTCGCACATTTCATGCGATTCGCACGCGATTGTTCGCATGTTTCGCATGGCACGCAAGTTTCGCATGACGCGCATAGCAAATCGCCGTCTGAACGTGATGCGACGCGCAGACGGCGATGGGAACGATTGAACGTTACTCGGCTTTGGCTTCAGGCTTCGCTTCCTTGACTTCCTCTGCAGCCTTGGCGTCGGAGGCTTCCTTGACCTCCGCGACCTTGTGCTTGAGTTCGGCGTTGAGGGCCTTGCCCTGTTCGACGGTCAGCTCGCCCTTCTTGACGAGATCGTCGACGATTTCCTGACTCTTCTCAACCGTGGTCGCCAAAGCGCCAACGCCGGCGAGGAAGACCTTACGCAGGCCGTCACCAAAATCAAAATCAGCCATGATTACCTCCTTAGGTGATGGTAGTACCCACTCTATCGCATTATCTTCACAAATAAAGTCAACGAAACTGGTCAATCGTCGCAATTCTGCGGAAGGCTCGCTGCCGTATGCTCACAGCGTACGGAAAACGAAAACGAAGCCGCAAAAACACAGGACAGCATGATCGTGCGAAACTCGCGCAAAAAATGAACGGCCGATCAGCGCGGGCGTGACATGGCCACGCGACGCGCGTTGCCTGCAATCGTATTGATGCTGTCAAGTTCCGCACACTGCGCTTGCGTTTGCCCTGCAGCAACCGGATCGAACGAACCGTATCGGCGTTCCACGGCGGTGCGGATCAGAAAATCGGCGAGCGCGGGATTCTTCGGCAGCAGCGAACCGTGCATGTATGTGCCAATCACATTGTTGACGCGCGCGCCTTCCGTATGATCCTCGCCATTGTTGCCGGTGCCGTCCGCGTCGACAGTACCGAGCGGCTGCACGCCTTCGCGCAGGAAGGTCTGACCGGAATGGTTTTCGTAGCCGATGATATCGCCAAAATCGGCGGAATGCTCGGTCAGATTGCCAATCATGCGCACTTCCTGACCAACCGTGTACGCGCCAATCACGCCGATGCCGCCGAGTCGGGAACCATCCACCGTTTCGAAATATTCGCCGAACAGCTGGTACAGGCCGCAAATCATGAGCATGGGGGTGCCGTCGGCAGCCAGCGAGCGCAACAGGTCGGCGCGTTTGAAGAAGTCGTCGCTGATTTTCTTCTGGCCGGTGTCTTGGCCGCCGCCGCCCAGAATCATATCGACATGTTCGGGCCACGCGTCGCCCTGATTGTAGGCGTGCACGTGCGGTTCGTAGCCGTACAGCGCGAGTCGGCGCTGGATGGTGAGTACGTTGCCGGAGTCGCCGTAGATGTTCATGTCTTTCGGATATAGCGACACGATGTCGATTGTCTGGCTCATATCGTCTCCCTCATGCGTTTCATACGTTCTTCATGCGTTTTCATGCGTTGCGCCGATTTTCATGCGTTTTTCGCACGTTTTGCCGGATTGTGCGGATGCGCGCCGTCACTTGCCCACGCCAGCGTCGGCGACTTTGGCGATTCTGCCGAGCGCGGCTCGCGTTTTGAGCATTGCCGTGTATGTGCAGTAGATGTGCTTGGGGGTACCCGGATTCGCGTTCACGAACGTTGAGACGGCCTCTTCAAGTTCCGTGTTGACGCTATTCACCGGCACCTGATCATATTCGAGACGCAACGCCATATCCCATGCGCGCACGCCTGAAACCATAGATACACCGGTGCTTCGCAGCGAGGAGAAGTCCACGTCCCACAGCCAGCTCATGTCACGCCCGTCGGCGTATTCGTCGTTGATGGCGATCATGGTGTCGCAGCCTTCGGGGGCGAAGGATGCGAGCGACAGACGGAATCCCATGGGATTTTTGACGAGCAGCAGCTCCACCGGTGAACCGTTCACGTCGATGACTTCGCCGCGTCCAAATGCCGGAGTGACTTCGGCTGCCGCGTCGATCATGGATTGCGTGGTGGAGCGCGCGAAATCGATCATGCGCTGTGAGATTCCCACTTGGCGCAGCAGTTCGTCGGTTACGTTCTCTTCGAACGGCAGGAACATCGCTTGCGCATCGGATACGACCGCGCGTACGACGGCCAGCGCGGCCGCCGCGTTGTACAGGTTGTACACACCTTCCAGTTTCACGCCGGTTTCGTACGTTTCGCCGTCGATGCCGAAGCTAGCACGATGGTCGCCTACGGCAAGCAGGGTCACGTCAGCCGGTAGCTGTTCCGCAGATTCTGCATTTTCCGATTTTTCTGCATGTTCCCCAGTTTTCGCAATTGCGGAAGCATCGCCAATCTCAATATTTTCGTCCGATTCTGCAGATTCGGACAAGTCAATACCAACTGACGCTTCAGTATCAGCTGCCGATTCCGTATCAACCGTCGTGCACATGTCATCGTCGGAAGGGAAGAAGCTGCGCAGCGACTTGTCGAGTCCGAAATAGCGCACTTCCACACCATCTTCAGTATGCGTGACGTCTGCAAGCCGTGCGATGCGCGGATCCTCACGGTTGAGCACCACGGTTCCAGTGGTCGCTTCGGCAGCTTTGCTCAGCAGTCGGGCGGTATTGTCGATTTCGCCGAAACGGTCGAGCTGGTCACGCATCACGTTGAGCAGCAGGCAGTAGTCGGGTTGCACTTGTTTGACGAAATGCACCGCGTACGCTTCGTCGAGTTCCAACACGGCGATATCGGCGTCCAGTTTGCCGCCAAGCGAGACTTCGGCCAGCAGCGACGAAACCACGCCACGGGTGAAGTTCGATCCGGTCGGGTTGGTGAACACTTTTAATCCCAACGATTCCAGCATGCTTGCCACCATGCGAGTGGTGGTGGTTTTGCCGTTCGTGCCGGATACGAGCACCACGCCGAGCGGCAGCTGCTGTAGCGTGCGTGCGAGGAATTGCGGGTCGATCTGTTCCACGATTTTGCCGGGGAACGCGCTGCCGCCGCCATGCGCCAAGCGGGAGGCCGCTCGCACGGCTTTGCCGATCAGCGGCGTTGCGAATGAGTTCCACGCCATGCTTATACCTCCTGCTGGCTCTGATAGTCCTGCGGCATATCTTTGAACTTGGAGTACGCGCCAAGGAACGCGAGGTTGAAGGTATCGGTCGGACCGTTACGATGCTTCGCCATGATAATGTCGGCCTCGCCCGGGCGGTCCTCCTTGTCGTAGGCGTCCGGCCTGTGCACGAGGAACACCACGTCGGCGTCCTGTTCGATAGAACCAGATTCACGCAGGTCGGAAAGCTGCGGCTTCTTGTCCTGACGCATTTCGGGGCCACGGTTCAGCTGGCTCAGCGCCACCACCGGCACTTCCAATTCCTTGGCAAGCAGCTTCAATGCACGCGAGAAGTCAGACACTTCCTGCTGGCGGCTTTCCACGGCCTTGCCGGAAGTCATGAGCTGCAGGTAGTCGATCACCACCAATTTCAGATCATTCGTCTGCTTCAATCGACGGCATTTCGCACGGATCTCCATCAAACTCATGTTCGGACTATCGTCGATGAATAATGGTGCGTTCTGCAGTTTATCTTGCAGATTATTAAGGATATTCCAACGTTCCTGCGTGATATCTTCCGCTCGGCGCATGGCTGCCAACGGAATATTCGTTTCCGCGGAGATAATTCGTTGCGCAAGTTCGTTTTTGCTCATTTCCAAGCTGAAGATCACGGATGTCATATTGTGGTGCAACGCGGCGGATCGTGCGAAATCGACGCCGAGCGTGGACTTGCCCATGGCGGGGCGTCCTGCCACGACGATCATCTGGCCCGGCTGCAGGCCTTGCGTCACTTCGTCGATGTCGCGGAATCCGGTTGGCACGCCCTTGGAGACTTCGCCGTTCTGCAGTCGGTCGATTTGGTCAAGGGTGTCGGTGATGACGGTGCCAATCGGCGCGTAATCCTGCCTCACTTTGCCGGTCGACATTTCGTAGACTTCGGCCTGCGCCAGGTTGACGACGTCTTCGGCTTGGGATCCTTCGGCCGTGTAGCCGAGCTGCGCTATTTTGGTGCCGGCTGCGATCACATTGCGCAAGATGGCGCGCTGATGGATGATGTCGGCATAGAAGGTTGCGTTGGCTGCGGTCGGCACGGATGCGACGAGGCTGTGCAGATAGTCGGATCCCCCCACTTTTTCGAGGTCGCCGTCTTTGAGCAATTGATTGGCTACCAGCACCGCGTCGACGGGTTGCGATGCGGAGAACAGGTTGATGATGGCTTCGTACACGGTTTGGTTACGCGGCTGGTAGAAATCGGTGATGTCGATCATCTGTGAGACTTCGCCGATGGCGTCTTTGCTCATGAGCATGCCGCCGAGCACCGCCATTTCGGCGGCGTCGTCATGTGGCGGCACACGGTCAAAGATGGCATCGCGAATGGCCGCTCCGGATGTTCCGGAAGTACTGCCAGTGCCTGAAAAACCGCGGTTTTGCCCTTGATTCAGGCCGTTGTTCCAAGAATTGCTCTCCGCCATGCTTCTCCAGCTCTTCGATGTGTGGTGTACCGGGAAAAACCATAATACCTGTGCCACTTCACGAACAGTATTGTGCTGAGATTATCGAGGATTCTCCGCATTGCTGGAGTTGATGATACACGACACGCGCGAATCGGTTCGCTGTGGATAAGAAAGTCGAAAAAAGCCAAGTTATCCACATATTGGGGATAACTATGTGGAAAACATATCGAGTTATCCACCAAATGGGGATAACCAAGTGGACAACTTGGGGACATCTTTCGTACAGGTGTCTATTCCCCTGGTTTTAACTTGCTTAAGTGAACTGAAGGTGATATGTTCCCCACTTTTTCTTAAATAGCGCATATACGACAGCGCGGCGGGCGCCATATTAGCAACCAGTCGCTTTGCCGGACACTCGCCCACGGCCTACACGGCCTCACATGTGATAGCGGGTGGCGTTGTACATGGTTCGGACGAGGGTTTCGCGCCATTTGCTCCAGCCGTACTGTTTGGAAATGGTCTCGCCGGACGTGGCACCCAATGACGAACCGTCAGCGCGAGTCAGGTCAAAGAGCATGTCAAGCAGCAGCGGATCATGATCAAGACGGGAGGCCAATTCGTCACCAACATTCGGATCATTAGGATTCTGGCCAGTCGCAAATTCCGACAACGTAAGATGCTCGCGCACCAGCAACGTGACCCACCAAATAATGTCACGGTCAAAACCCATACGTTTCAAAACCGTGGACGCATGACGGGCACCCTCCGCAGCATGATCGGCAACCCACGGACGCTTGCCGATATCATGCAAAATACCAGCCAACAGCAACGCCTGATAATGCCGATCATCATAACGGTTTCCACGAGGTGTTTCACGACCAAGCCGTGTGACCACCTCAACCGAATGACGGTCAATCGTGTAACGATGAGCAGCCGAAGTGCTCGGACGATTACGAATCGCCAACCATTCCGGAATCAAACGACCCGGAATATCAACAAAATCAATCTCCTCCCATACCTGCAACAACGCGGGACCGCTCGCAAGCAAACGCAAGAACAGACTGCGCGACTCATCATTCCAAGTGCGATCATCAATCGGACATGACTTCAGATTCTGCAACGTGCCGGGCGCAATCGGCAGACCAAACTCAGCCGCAGCAACAGCCGCACGCAATGCAAGGCACGGATCAGACTTCGGATCGGCACCCGGCGCAAGCACAATCTCCTCCTCATGCTTGGCAATACCGGGCGCGACCACATCAAACGTAGGCGCCTGACGCTTGCCACCGCCACGAGGCTGGAACACCTGGAAAAACGCAAAACGAGGCTTCTCATGAGTCAACGAATGCTCGGCGCGGGAAGCCGTAGAATCAAGCGAAAACGCGATTTGACGGCCAACACGAGCGAGCAACGTCTGCAAATCATCAATCGACTTCGCCTCACGCTCGCCGCTCGGCAACGTCGGATCAGCCAAACCCAACATCGCCGAAACCCTCGCCTGATAGGGAGCAAGCAGCATATTCGTGTCTTTGGCGGCAACCAAATGAATGCAGTCACGCACATCCAACAACCGTTCGACAGCATCGTCATACTGGCCGTGCGGGCGGTCAGCAAGCCAAGAGGCGGCAAGCGCGGATACCAGCACGGAATCGCGCAAACCGCCGCGAGACTCCTTAATATCAGGCTGATTGCCGTACGCCATACGGCCGAACTCGTCCAAACGAGACTTGGCGGAACCCAACAATTCAGGCAAGCGCTTACGGGCGGCCCTACGCCAACGCTCTAAAATGGAGACAGCTGTGGATTCGATCAGCTGCGCGTCGCCCACAATCGGCACCACATCCAGCCAACCCATCGCGGCGGGCAGATCATGGTCTGTGACCGCCTCGCACTGCGCGCGGGTGCGCACCGACTGGTCAAGATCAAGGCCAGAATCCCAAATCGGATACCACAATTTGTTGGCAAGCTCATTGAGCTGCTGGTCAGTGAGCGTGTGAGGCTCATAAATGACCACCAAGTCAAAATCGGAACTCGGTCCAACTTGGCCGCGAGCCAACGAACCGACCGCACCAAGACCAATACCAACTTGCGGAACGTCAAAAGAAACCGTCTGGCAGGCCTCCTGCCACAACTTCGTCAGGCAATCCATGGCCAGATCCGTACGAGCCTTGCGCTTCGCCGCACCATTGCGGTACACGCCGTCGGCATCCGGCTGACTTATATTCATGAAACGTTGTTTAAGACCATCAACCGCTGAAGTCATAGCAAATCCTTATGAATCTTCGCAAAAACAAGCAAATCTGAGCAGATAAAAGCGAAAGTGGGGAAATCCGAAGCAGACAATCTGACGCGAAAATCGTATGAAAATCCCCGCACGGCGCGAAGCACGTACGGGGATCTGTCTATTGATAACCCGAACCTAAGCCCGGAGTCCTTAATATCTATCCGAATGAATTATCAGATAGCGGCAGAGCCGGTCTCGCCGGTGCGCACGCGGGTCACCGAGTCAAGCGGGGCAACCCAGACCTTGCCGTCGCCGATGGTGCCGGAGCCGGCGGACTTGACGATCACACCGACCAGAGTCTCGGCGTCAGCGTCGTCGGACAGCACCTCGATGCGAATCTTCGGAATGAGGTCCACGGTGTATTCTGCACCACGGTAAACCTCGGTGTGGCCACGCTGGCGGCCGTAACCGTTAGCCTCAGACACGGTCAGACCGTGAACACCTGCGGCAGCGAGGGCTTCCTTGACATCGTCAAGCTTATGCGGCTGAATGATAGCGGTAATGAGCTTCATCTCACTTCACCTCCTTGAGAACAGAGCTGGCGGTACCAGCAAAATCGTAAGCACGTTCACCCTGATCGGCAAGATCAATACCGCCGACTTCCTGAGCTTCGGTGACACGCCAGCCAATCGTCTTCTCCAGAGCGAAGGCGATGATGCCGGTGACAACAGCGGACCAGATGATGGCAACGATGGCAACGAGGAGCTGCACAACCAGCTGTTTCCAGTCGCCGCCCGCGAACAGGCCGGTACCTTCTCCGAAGAAGCCGATGAGCACAGTGCCGGTGAAGCCGCCGACGCCGTGGACGCCGACAACGTCGAGAGAATCATCGTAGCCGAGCTTGAACTTCAGGCCGCAAGCGAGGCAGGTGAGCACGCCGGCGATGGCGCCGAGCACGATGGCCCACAGCGGGGAAACCACATCGGCGGCCGGGGTGATGGCGACCAGACCTGCGACGATACCGGAAGCGGCACCCATGGCGGTGTAGTGGCCGGTACGGATCTTCTCAGTGAAGCCCCAAGAGAGCATTGCGGCGGCGGTTGCAGCGGAAGTAGAAACCCAAGCGTAGCCTGCGGTGCCGTTGGCGGCGAACGCGGAACCAGCGTTGAAGCCGAACCATCCGAACCACAGCAGGAAAGCGCCAAGCATCACGAACGGAACATTGTGCGGACGGAACGGCTGGGTGCCGAAGCCCTTGCGCTTGCCGATGATCAGCACGATCACCAAAGCGGCGACTGCAGCGTTGATGTGCACGACCGTACCACCTGCGAAATCGTGGGCGGCAGCGCCGATGGCCTGGGAGATCGCGCCGTCAGCGCTCAGCAGACCGCCATTCCACACCATGTGGGCGAGCGGAGCGTAATCGAAGGTAATCCACAGCGCGACGAAAATCATCCAAGTGGAGTACTTGACACGTTCAGCGATAGCGCCGCAAATCAGAGCGACGGTAATCATGGCGAATGCGGACTGGAACGCCACATCGACGCTGACCGGGTAATTGTTGGAGTTCAGCGAAGCCGACGTGAAGACGCCGCCGTCGGAAACCATGGAATCCTTCAGCAGGAAACCCGTGGCCGGATCACCGAAGACACCGCCGACCGAAGTGCCTGCGTAGGCGATGGACCAGCCCCACAGCACCCAGATCACCATTGTGACGGACAGAGCGGCCGCCTCCATGATCATCATGTTCAGCACGGCCTTTGCGCGGACCATGCCACCGTAGAAGAACGCCACACCCGGCGTCATGAGGAACACAAGGGACGCGGAAGTCAAAATCCACGCGGCATTTCCAGAATCAAGCTGACCCATGTCACCCTCCTCTTTCTTTCTTTTTGAGTTCACATTTCCGGCCCCATCGTATGGGGCTGACAAAACGGTATGGAACGCCGCCCGCGTTTTGAAAACGTTACGACGTGTTACAGCAAGGTAACGCCATCTCGCCATTACGCCAACCGAAAATGGCGGAATAAAGCGGCTGGCATGTTTTGTTTCAGATTGCGCACCACTCCCAGGATAAAACCAATATCAGCCCATTTTTCAGCGTATCTGCCATATGTAGGCGAGATAGGACTGGTCGGGGGTAAAAAGAAAGCCTCCCACGCGGGGAGGCTTTCTCGAGAGCGTAATCAGCTCAAGCGAGGATGCCGTCGACGAAGCCTTCCGGATCGAACGGGGCGAGATCGTCCGGGCCTTCGCCAAGGCCGACGAGCTTGACGGGCACGCCAAGCTCCTTCTGCACGGAAATCACGATGCCGCCCTTTGCGGAGCCGTCAAGCTTGGAGAGCACCACACCGGTAATGCCGATGGCTTCGGCGAACACCTTGGCCTGCGTCATGCCATTCTGGCCGGTGGTGGCGTCGAGCACGAGCAGCACCTCGTCGACCGGAAGGTTCTTTTCGGTAACGCGGCGGATCTTGCCGAGCTCGTCCATGAGGTTCGCCTTGTTCTGCAAGCGGCCCGCAGTGTCGATGATGAGCACGTCGACGTTCTCTTCCTTGGCCTTGGCGCTGGCCTCGAATGCGACGGACGCCGGATCGGCGCCGTCCTTGTCGGAACGCACGACCGGAACGCCGACCTTGGCGCCCCAAGTTTCCAACTGGTCGGCGGCCGCCGCACGGAAGGTATCGGCAGCGCCCAGCATGACTTGCTTGCCGTCGGAAACAAGCAGACGGGAAAGCTTGCCCGCAGTGGTGGTTTTGCCCGTGCCGTTCACGCCGACCATGATGATGACGCTCGGTTTGTTCGCGCCTTCCTTATCGGCATTGAGACGGCGATCCGTGTCAGTGCCTACGAGCTTCAGCAGCTTGTCCTTCAGCGCGGCACGCACTTCGGCCGGATCGGACTGGCCTGCGATTCGGGCGTCGTTGCGTAGTTCCTCGACAAGCTGTTCGCTGGCTTCCGCGCCAACATCGGCAAGCAGAAGGGTGTCTTCGACGTCCTCCCAGTCAGCTTCGGAGAGCTGATCCTTGGCGAGGATGTTGAACAGGGCCTTGCCGAACGGATTGCCGGATTTCGACAGGCGCGCCTTAAGACGCTGCATGCGCGTGCCGGCGGCTTCGGGGGTTTCATGAACCGGTTCGGGCTTGGCTTCGGTGGCTGGTTCAGGAGCCGCCGTTTCGGAAGAGGAAGCTTGAACTGAGGACTTCTGCTGTCTTTCAGCCGGAGCTTTTTCAGCTGCATCAACATTGGAATCAACGGACGGCTTCACCGTGGAAGAATCAGCCGCAGCCGACTTTGCTTCCGCAGCAAGACGGGCATCAGCAGCCGCTTTCGCATCCTCAGTGGACTTGTTGACGGCGTTCTTGCGGGTCTTACCGAGCCACCAACCACCAATCACCAGAATTGCCGCAATAACGACGACAGCGACAATCGCAATAATCACATTCGTATCCATGACTCCAGCCTAAAAAGCGCAACGGACACTCCGGCTCCGCCCCGCGGACGCACCACGAATGTCCGATTCGTCAGAAGAATAAGGTGCTCTACCATGCAAGACATCGATAATGCGATTTTTGACTTCGATATATCTGGTAACGTTTTTATAAATCATGAAGAGTGATTTTTTTGTCTTCCGCTGCCTGCTTTGAAGGACTGCCTCCTTTCTTTAGGGAATTTGCGTAGCGAATCAGGCTCCTCGCGATGAGGAAGACCAGAACGAATACGGCGATTACGCCTAGGATCTCAATCAACAATGCGATCCATGTCCAGCTCATGATTCATCCCTTCTCTTTCTGTACTCATCTATGAGTATTCGAGCCGTGTCGACGTCGTATCTATCGTCGATGGCGAGACTCTTCACCAAGAGGATGAATGGATCCTCCGTCTCGTTGTCGTTCAACCGTTTTTTTTCGATAAGCCTGTCAAGCCGGAGCCTCATGGTCGGGTAGGAGACTTGATACAGCTGGGACATTTGCTTCAGAGATCCTGACGATAGCACGAAGTTCTTGATGAAGGCCAAATCCTCCTCCGCAAGGTTGGCCAACCATTCTGGTAGACGGTCCAAATCACCCCCTTCAATAAAATTTATTATTTATAAAATAAATTAAAGCTGCAATGAAGCATTGTCAATATGACACACGTGTCCGATTCACCAGAATCGGACGATACGTGGGGGTCGGACGGTCAAGGAGCTATCCACGGGACGTGAAAAACTGGACAGCATGGCTAACACATCCAGAATGACGTCGTATCAGCGGCGCGAGCAGCTCATCGAAATCGGTCGTTCGCTGTTCGCGTCGAAGGGTTTCGAAGCAGTGAGCGTGGAGGAGATCGCCGCCACCGCAAAAGTGTCAAAACCCATTGTGTACGAGCATTTCGGAGGTAAAGAGGGCCTGTACGCCGTGGTGGTGGACCGCGAAATGCGCGCGCTCACCGACACCCTCATCAACGCGCTGTCCGACCCGCAGGCGCATCCGCGGCAGATCGTCGAACGCACCGCCCTCGCACTGCTCACCTATGTCGAGGAGAACGCCGAGGGATTCCGCGTGCTCACCCGCGATTCGCCGAAAACCGATCCCGCGGGATCATTCAACTCACTGCTCGGCGACATCTCCATCCGCGTCGAAGACATACTCACCGAGGCGTTCAAGCGGCAGCATCTGCCCGCCAAGGGCGTGCCATACTACGCGCAGATGCTCATCGGCATGACCGTCTACACCTGCCAATATTGGGCCGACCAGCGCAAGCTCAGCAAGGAGCAGCTCGCCGCGCACATCGTGAATCTGGCCTGGCATGGCTTGAGCCGCATGGAAGCCAAGCCGGAACTGCGTTTCGAAAGCGACAAAGCCGCAAAAGAGGCGGAAAAGCAGGAAAGGCGCGAAATCAAGGAAATCGCGAAGCGTGAGCGCAAGGCCGCAAAAGAGGCACAATCACAAAACAATACGGAAAGCCCAGCCGGGCAGAACGCTGAACAGAACACCGAACAAGGCGCAGCCGGAAGCCAAGACACACAAGCCGAACAGCAGTTGTAAGACCCAGCCGCACCCTGTCACCGCAAGCATCGCAGCCCACGCCAACAGACGCCAGGCGCAGGAATTAAACAGTGCCCGCAACAGAGGAAATCGTAAGCAGCACAAAAGCCAATAAACATCGACGAAAACCGACGAATCGTCAACAACGATACCCTTAAGGGAAATTTCAGGTGCAGATTGAACTATTCAGGGTGCCTATTGCGCACAAACCGTTCCCCTGAAGCGAACAAGGTGCTACGTTAGTTTCGTTACGCAGTGACCACGCGCACGCGGAAGGTCACCTCGGCCGACCAAGGAAGACTATGCAGGAGAAGAAGACGCTCACCTTCGTGGTGCCCGCGTACAATATGACCGAATATTTGGAACGATGCGTCATGTCGTTAATCGCAGCGAAGCGCAACGACGACATCGAAGTGCTGATCGTGGATGACGGATCGTCCGACGGCACGCTGGAAATGGCACAGAAATTCGAGGCCCGCTATCCAGGTATCGTGCGCGCCATCCACCAGGAGAACAGGGGGCACGGAGGGGCCGTCAACACCGGCATCGCGGCAGCAAACGGCATGTATGTGAAGGTCGTGGACGCCGACGATTGGGTTGGTCCCGAAGCACTCGAACAAGTCATGGCCGTGCTGCGCGAAGAGGCCGATTCCACCGAGCCGATCGACATGCTCGTCACCAATTATGTGTATGACAAAGTTGGCAAACGCAACAAGCATGTAGTGAACTTCCGCCATGCCATGAAGGCCGACGAGCGCCTGACTTGGAACGATCTTGGGCATTTCGGCTTGGCTGAATACATTCTCATGCACGCGCTGACGTACCGTACTGCCGTGGTGCGAGAGTCCGGCATGCAACTGCCGGAGCACACGTTCTACGTGGATTTCATTTACGCGTACCAACCATTCCCGTGGGTGAAGACCATGAAGTATTTGGACACGCCGTTCTACCACTATTTCATCGGGCGCGACGGGCAAAGCGTGCAGACCGATGTGATGATCCGCCGTGTCGACCAGCTGCGCCTCGTCAACCAGTGCATGGTGCACGCCACTCCGGAACGCGACACGGTACCGGACGGCCTGTACCGTTATATGATCCACTTCCTGGCGATTGAAAGTTCCGTGGCAAGTGTGTTCATGATTTTGTCTCGCGATCCGGAAAATTATGAGAAGAAAAAGGATATGTGGGACGACATTAAGGAGTACTCTCCCACTATTTACAAGGATGTGCGCAAGAAGGCCATGTCTCGTGCGTTGAATTTGCGCGGGTCAATCGGTCGTTTCGTGATTCGCAAGGGATATTTCGTGGCGGAACACGTCGTCGGGTTCAACTGATCGCGATTTCCGACGATTTGATGGTCAATCGACGGTCTGGATGACACTATCTGCCTTATATATGGCGGAACTGACGTACGGGGAGCGAGGATGCAGTCGTGAGGCTGTTGGAAGCAGCACTGACGCTTCCAACAGCCTACGTTCATGCGGAACCGCCCCGAGCGCGGAAACCTAGCTCATTGGAACGGGTTTTGCCGGATTTCAGGACTTTATGCTCAGTTCCAGCGGTCGGACATGGCGAAACTGTTGTGCATGAGATTGCTGGACGTGTAGAGCACGTCGTTGAGCAGTTTCGTAACGTGAGTGCGCAAGTATTCCGCCATTTCTTCGTTGGACTGCTGCAGTCTGGCGATGATTGCAATACTTGCGTCTTCCGTAATCTCCGCGGTTTCTGTACTCTTTTGTGATTCGGACGCGCTCGACTGCGCGGTCATCTCACGCAATTCGGCATCGGTACGTTCTACCAGACGATGGCCGTACGCGCGGGCCGATTCCACGAATTCTTCGATCGCATTGCTGGTTTCGTAGAAATGCGCGTCGGCGAGCGCGGCGATCAAACGGTTCGCCCAGTACAGGTTGTTGGTCGAGACTTCCGGCGTGGTGTCGCGCAGGTAGGCGGGCGTATCGTCGACGTTCGCATAGAACGGCGTGGCCGCGGTGAAGGGGCCGGAACCGTACGAAATCCACATGATCGAGCGGCTGGTTTCCGGCGCGTACGGGCGGATCTGCATGGCCACCATATGCCCGGTGCGGTTGATGCCGATCGGACGGTAGCGATGGCGGCTTTCCGACGTTCCGAGAGTACCGTACGGGTCGTAAGGGGTTCCCTCGAAGTGTGCGCTCATCAGGAAATCGACGTCTTCGAGCGTCACAGCGTTCTCAGGCACGCGACACCACGGAATATCGTCGGACGCGGGCGTGTAGCGGGCGGCCGGCGAATCCCAATCCTCGCTTGGATTGAGGTAGCGCTGCATGTACCAGGCACGCGGAGTGTTGTAGATGCGGTCTTTGGTGGTGGCGGTGCCGAAAGCCGTGCGCGGATTGAAATGGTTGCGTCTCAGCGCCGCGCCGCTACTGCTATTACTGCCACCGTTCATATTGACGTTTCCGAAAGCGCTCGTCGGCTGGAATCCGAAGCCGCTACTTGCAGCCGCGCTCATAGTGCGGTCAAGGTGGTGCGCATCCATGAATTCACGCAAATCTGCACTGCACATGAATTCACGTTGGGTGTTGAAGGCGTCGTCGAAGTCGAAATCGTCGATGCCGAGCTGGTTGGGGATGGTCGCATAGCAGTCGTCCGGCACGCGGCGGGCGATCCAATGGTGTCCGCCGATCGTTTCGACATACCAGATTTCGTTTACGTCGGAAATGATGATGCCATTCGATTCGTAGGTGCCGTATGTTTCAAGCAGTTCGGCGAGACGTGCGACGCCTTCGCGTGCCGTGGTTACGTAAGGCAGCACAAGGGTGATGATGTCTTCTTCTCCGATTCCGCCCGGAATTTCAGGGGTATTAGCGGCTTTGTTCGCCGGTTGCAGTTCAACGAGCGGATCAGCGGCTAGCACGCGCTCGTTGACTGCGATGGTTTCGGTGGCGCTCATCGCCACATTGTGCTCGTTGACGCCCGCTTCCGCGAGAATTCCGCGATTTGGCAGCACGTTCGGCACAATGCTGTATCGGCATGGATTGTCGGGAAGATCGATTTCGACATGACTGAGCACACTGCGGTAATGCCGCGGTTGGTCTTGCGGCGCGACCGCAATGAATTTCTTCGGATCGTAACGGCCGGAACCGGAATCATCGTCGCGTGCGATGATAGTGGAGCCGTCGTAGCTGGCTTTCTTTCCTACAAGAATCGTGGTACATGACATGCATTCCACTGTACGAGCAGATATGCAGAAAATGATATTGCGATTCGCGGGAATTCGATGATGATTCGGCGATGACTTGGTGATAATCCACGTTTTTTGTCACTTACAGCTGATTTGTGTGGCGTTTTGCGTAAATATGCTGTATACTAGCTCTTTGTTGCCCCTCTAGCTCAACGGTTAGAGCAGCGTCCTTTTAAGTCGTGGGTTGTGGGTTCGAATCCCACGGGGGGCACATACGAAACCCTTGGAAACATTAGATTCCAAGGGTTTTTCAATTCCCGCGGTTTTGGCTCCAGATGCAATTAGACGCATTCACATTGTTCGCGCCCCAAACACGGATTGTCACATCATCATCCGCGCCGGTAAACACCCTGCCATAGCCATCGTCGGATTCCTCGCCCTTACAGGCAAGACGCCTTGACGGGATGGCACCTTGCCGATTCCAAAAGGCTTCCGCCAATATAGCGGCAATAGGAAAGTGAGGAATCGAGAAAGATTGCAATTCCAACGAACACGCCCTAGCCTCTGGAAAAAGTCGCTAGGGGGCAGCTATCATAACTTTTCGGAATTCTTATGAGGGGGAACTCCACGCATTCAGGGCGGTATTTCGAAGGCATCGCTTTGGGGCAATTAGTTACGTAACTAAGAAAGGGTTTCCCCAAATGTCTTTTGGCAAAAAGATTATTGCGGGCGTTGCAGCTGTAGCGACTCTGGCTGCCTTGGCACCGGCAGTCGCAATGGCCGATACTGCCCAAAATCAGAACTCTGCAACTCCCGCGCAAGCTGAAGAAGAATTCGCCACGGTGACGTTCTACACCGCTGACGGACACATCATCCAGGGAACCACCTGGCAGAAAGGCACCGCCTTCTCCCAGTACGCCCTGGGCATCCAGGCACCGGCCGTCGCAGGCAAGACCTTCACCGGCTGGGGTTACTCCGAGGGCACCATGCTCAAGGACACCGAGCCGGTGTTCACGAATATCTCCGTGTACGCGACGTACGCGGATACTCCGGCACAGGATGACAACACCCAATACACCGTCTCCTTCTACGCAGGCACCGACAAGCTCATCCAGACCGTGAGCTACTACGCCAAGGACAAGGCCAAGTTCTCGACCTACGCCGCAGGCATCCAGGCACCGGCCGTCGCAGGCAAGACCTTCACCGGCTGGGGCTTCGCCTCCAACGACGGCGACGTCGCAGTCGATCCGAACGCAGAAGTGACCGGCAACTGGGCCGTCTACCCGATGTACAAGGACACTCCGGCTTCGGAAGATAAGACTCTGAACACGGTCTCCTTCTACGCAGGCACCGACAAGCTCATCCAGACCGTCGGCTACTACGCCAAGGACCACGTCAAGTTCTCCACCTACGCCGCAGGCATCCAGGCACCGGCCGTCGAGGGCAAGACCTTCACCGGCTGGGGCTTCGCCTCCAACGACGGCGACGTCGCAGTCGATCCGAACGCAGAAGTGACCGGCAACTGGGCCGTGTACGCCATGTACAAGGACGCTCCGACCGACGACTCCAAGAAGGACGACAGCAAGCCGGCCGACACCACCAAGAAGAACGACACCAAGAGCAACACCAAGAAGACCGTTGCCCAGAAGATCAAGAAGGCCGTTCTCGGCAACACCGGTGCCACCGTCGGCGGTGTTGCGGTGTTCGCTGTGCTCGCTCTGCTCGGCTTCGCTGGCATCACTGTGCTGCGCAAGCGCGCCTGAGCCCAGTTGAGCTTAGCTTAGTCGAAGCGTCGTTCACGTAGGAATGATTTGGTTTGGCTTCGTGTGAGATGATTTCCGGGATGATTTCCAAGGAAAGCTTGCACGAAGCCAAATCGTCGTTCTATTGATTACGTGACTTCGCAAACACGCCCTCTCATAATCCGAGTATGCCTATGGGGGGGGGGTAGTATAAAGACTTGGCTGGCTGCCGGCGAGGGCTATACCTCAAACGCAGTTGACAAGTGCGGAAGAGCCTTCGAAAACACTTCCGCACTCTGATGCGCTGCCCTTGCCAGCGACCAACCATCCACGACCCTGGAAGCCATTCGACTTCCAGGGTTTTCCTATTTCCGACGGAAAACCGCCAGACTTCAGCATAGCGTAGATACATTTCCCTAAAGAACGCTCAAAACCCCCTTGAAGTTCCCCACACACGCCAAGCGCACTACCACGCCAAAGTAAGTCAGGAAGTCGGATTTTTCGACACGTTCGCACGGGAAAACTCGCGCTACACCCCATCAGACATCCTATGGGGGGGGCATGTACTTCCCTTCCCTCAATCGAGTAGTCACGGCCACATCCGCACGCGAAAGCCGCTTGCATTCGCCCCACACCCATCAACACACATTTTCAATCGATGCGCCCACCATAAATGGCAACTGGATTGCGACATGCGCGCAGACGCGAATTCCGTAGTTTGAGGTACACTGGAGCATATTCGAACAAACGTTCGTATTTTCGGGAATTCTGGGGAATTCCCCACTATATACAGTGAGGAATCTCACGACACACCACTACCGGTAGTGTGTATGCTAGATAGTGGCTTGCGTAAGCGAGCATAACCGAAGAACGTGGCCGACACGGCTTTCACAAACGACGAAAGCCATTTGCATAGGGAGGAAATCGAATGACCGTGACCGTCTTCACCAATCCGAGCAACCCGCAATGCGAAGCCACCGAACAAGAGCTTGCAAAGCTGGGCGTGCGTTACGACACCGTCGACCTGACGAAGAACCCGTCCACCTTCGAACAAATCAAAAACGCTGGTTTCAAGCAGATTCCGGTCGTCATCTCACCGAACTCCTCATGGAGTGGACATAGGCCGGATCTGATCCGCCAGCTCGCACAAAGCTTCGCCGCATAGCCCAGCCCAGCCAGCCCGCTACATGCGACCGGCAATAGACGGGTCGAGCGTCATGGTCTGGAACCGATTGGCCATGAAGTCGTCGTCGAAATACGTGGCGAAGAATTGCGAAACAGGCGAATTCTGCGCAATACCCGCCATACGCGAATACCAGGCATCCAGCGCCATCAACGTCATCACGCCGTCAACGAAAATCAGCGCAAAGCACACCGCCGTCAACGTATAGCGAATCTTCCACGGAATACGCTGAATCATCGCAAGCAAATGCGGCAGAATCAGCTTCACCCACACCAAGCCAAGTATTCCCCAGAAAAACATGTATTTGCCGGATGTGCGCCCATCAATCGACAGCCATTTGCCTGTGTAATCCCACGCGCGAATACCGAACGCAACTTCCATGAACCAGCTGGTGAAATATTCGAACGCGCCGCCAATCACCGCGCTGGCGCAGAAGATCAGCATCCAATTCGACCGCCACAAGTGGTTGAGCAACACCGTCAGAATCACCGCGCCAAAACCGTAGATAGGCGAGAACGGCCCCCACAAAAATCCGGCGCGATCCTGCCATTCGCCGAACAGCACATAGTGGTACAGCGTCTCCACCACCAGACCAAACACGCAACCGACCACAAACAGCCAGAATAAGTTGAAGAAATCCAACGAAATATAGCCTTTGCCAGTCAGATCACGGCCGGCCATGCCCTTCGAAACAGCCGTCTCATACTCGCTGCGCGCATCCAAACGACGAAGCGCGAACTGCAAACGACGCTCCTCGCGCAGCGACGGATCGGCCGTAATATGCAACGCAACCAATACAAGCAGCTGCACGACCGGACTGATCAGATTCACACCCAAACCCTGCAACGACAACGACAATAGGCCTTCCGCAAGCGTGAGCGGAATCATCAAATACGTCCATTGCGCGATATGCCGACGCTTGTTGAGAATCAGCAGCACGCCGAAAACCGCAAGGCATGCGGTGGAGACCAGCAGCACCGCAGCATGAATAACCGACAGAATAGTGGTGAGGTTCAGCGCGTCAAACGCCAGCCTGCCGGAAAGCGCGGCTTGGACTGCATACAGGCAGGAAATCACGATGATCGGCAACGTCACCACGCCTTCGACCAGCATGACGATGCCGTAAATGCGTGCAATCAGCGGCAGTCTACGGTCGGCCGGATTGTCGTCGGCTTCCGCCGATTTTGATTGCGCAATGATTCCGGCCTCTTCGATCGCTGTGATTTCGGTTTCGTCGGCGATGGCCGCGCTCACTTCTTCGGTTCTGCCCATACTATTCGTCCTTCCTTGTACAACGCTACCAAAACCCAATCGCAGTGCGCTACACGAGAGGATTGTTTGTGCGCAACCAGCACAACCTGCGATTGCTGTCTGCACAAGTCACGTGCCATCTCGTAATCACAAGATCGCAGACAACAGACTCGACTTGCGCATGCACAGAATGCAAGTTGTGCGGTCATTAACGGCAAGATTCACAGTTCCGCCGCAGTTTGTCGTGTTTATTTCAGTCATGGGCGGAGCGCATTTACGTCCGTGCCCAAATTTGTCCGAGAACGGGTATTACGATACGGGAGGCGTAGCGCTACGGATAACGTATCGCTACGCGCGAACACGGTCGAACATCCATTGGACTGGGGAGACAATGCGCAACGTACTGCAGATTCTGCGTCGTGACCTCAAAAGACTCGTCACCGTACCCGCCGCCTGGGTCATCATGATCGGCATAATCATCATTCCGCCGCTGTACGCATGGTTCAACATCTACGGATTCTGGAATCCGTACGGCAACACCCAAGGCATCAAAGTTGCCGTGGCCAACGTCGATAAAGGCACCGACAACGCCCTGCTCGGCAAAATGAACCTCGGCGACCAGATCGAAGACACGCTGAAAGACAACGACCAGCTTGGCTGGGAATTCATGGGCAAGGCCGAAGCGATGGAAGCGATACAGTCCGGCGACTGCTATGCGGCGATCATCATCCCCTCCAATTTCAGCGAGAATCTCGCCAACGTCGTGACCGACAGCAAGAACCGGCCGACGCTGGAATACTATGTCAACGAAAAATCGAGCCCAATCTCCCCGAAAATCACCGATCAAGGCGCGACCACCGTCGACCGTACCGTCAACAACACCTTCGTCTCCACTGTCAGCGAAGTACTCACTAAAGCCGTGAACTCCGCGAACGGCACCATCAACGGCAAAACCAACTCCTTCGTCAACGAAACCACAGCAGAACTCGACAAAACCCAGAAGAACGTAAACCTCATCCGCTCCACCATCGAAGATCTTGACGCACAGCTCGCCAACGTGCCGCAACAAACGCAATCCGCACGTCAGGCAATGAACGACGTGCAACTGGCCGCAGCAAGCGCCGGCAAGGGCCTGGCGAACACCGCCACCGCCATCGGCACCGCACAGAACGGTCTCAATACCTTCACTTCCAACGCCAACACTGCTTTGGAAAACGGTTCCGGCCTGATTTCGCAGGCCACCAGCGACACCACCACCAGCATCAACAAGGTGACCACAGCCGTCTCTTCCGCGAGCGGAGCCGCACAGCAGGCCGTCAGCAGCATGCAAAGCGTGACCGACCGTAACGCCCAGCTCATCGAGAAGCTCAAGAACGTCAGCGACAACACGCAGTACCAAGACATCATCAAGAAGCTTGAAGACACCAACAACACGGCCGCTGGCACGCTCAACGACCTCAAAACGTTGAGCGAGAACACGCAATCCACGTCCGACAGCGTGTCCAAACTCGCCACCGACTTCAACACCAGCACGCAAAATTCACTGAAAAGCATGGGAGATGCCCGCAACACGTTGAATTCCGGCGCGCTCCCCCAGCTCAACTCAGGCCTGAGCTCGCTCGCCATGACCGCTGGCACGCTGTCTGGCACCGTGACCAGCCAAAACACCATCGTCACCCAAACCTCCGCCGTGCTCGACCAGCTCGACCAGGTAACGAACGACACCCGCACCACCCTGCAGAACACCGACAAGCAGCTTGAACATGTGGAGAACAAGCTCATCACCGTCAGCACCGACCTGAAGGCACTCGGCAGCGTCGACATGCTGAAAAACCTGACCGGCGGCAGTTCCCTCGACACAGAGAAAATCGCCTCGTTCATGCAGTCCCCCACCGTGATCGACACGAAGAACGTGTACCCGATAAACTCCTACGGTTCCGGCATGGCTCCGCTCATGACCAATCTGGCCCTGTGGGTGGGCGCGTTCGCCTTTGTGGTGATATTCAAGGTGGAAGTCGACGATGAAGGCCTCGAAGGCCTCGACCTGACCGCTTCCGAAAAATATTTCGCCCGCTACATGCTGCTCGGCATCATGGGCGCGGCCCAAGGCACGATCACCACCATCGGCGACCTGCTGCTTGGCGTGCAGACCGTGAACGCACCGCTGTTCGTACTTACCGGCGCCATCACATCGCTGGTATATCTGAGCATCACATTCGCACTATCGACCACGTTCATGCATATCGGCAAGGGATTGTGTGTCGCGTTGGTTATCGTGCAGATTCCGGGCGCTTCCGGCCTGTATCCGATTGAGATGATGCCGAAATTCTTCCGCATGGTCTACCCGTTCGTGCCATTCAGTTATTCGATTGACGCGTTCCGAGAGACGATTGCCGGCTTCTACGATGGGCATTGGCTCAAGTCAATTAGCACGCTGCTGCTGTTCGCCGTGGCCGCATTCTTCATTGGACTTGCGATTCGCCCGCTGCTGGTCAATCTCAACCGCCTGTTCGCCCGTCAAATCAAGGAAAGCGACATGATCATCGGCGAGGAAGTGCAGCTTCCGGAACGCGGATACAACGTGTCCCAAGCCATTCAGGTGCTTGCCGACAAGGGCGGCTACCGTGAGGCGATCGAGGAACGCGCAAGCCGTTTCGCCGAACTGTATCCGAAGCTCAAGCGTGGCGCGCTCATCGCCGGTTTCATTGTGCCAGTGATTCTGGTGCTGATCTTCTCCTTCACCAACGGCGAGAAGAGCGTGGTGCTTGCCACCTGGATCATTTGGGTGCTGCTCATCATCGGATTCCTGATGGTCATCGAATACATGCGTTTCAGCCTGCAACGCCAGGTGGAACTCGGCAGCCTCAGCGACGAAGCGATTCGCGAACAGCTGGTGGAACGTCAAGCTGCGAGACTGCGCCGCAAGAAGCGCGCGCAACAAAACAGGCGAGACAAGTTGATACGCAAGGCACGACGAAGAAAACATGAAACCAAACAGGCGATCGCCAACGTCGCAGGCACCAACCAAGCCGACGCCGACGGCGTCGCAACACTGGTACAGGCCATGAACGCGGCCGGCAACACCGGCACAGCGAGCAACGCCAATCCCAACGGTAACAGCGAAAGGAGCAACGCATGAAAAACATCTGGAAACTGTTCGTCGGCGACGTTCGACGCCTGACCAGCAACATCGTCTCCATCATCATCGTTACCGGACTGGTGGTGATTCCGGGTCTGTTCTCTTGGTTCAACATCAGCGCAAGCTGGAATCCGTTCGCCAATACCGGCAATCTGAAATTCGCCGTCGCCAACGACGATGAAGGCTACAAGTCCGACCTCATTCCAGTAAAGATCAGCATCGGCGACCAAGTAGTCAACACCTTGCGCGCCAACGACCAGATGGACTGGACCTTCACCACCAAAAAAGAGGCCATCGACGGCACCAAATCCGGCAAATACTATGCGGCAGTGGTGATTCCGAAGGATTTCAGCACCCGCATGATGACGTTCTTCACCGCAGACGGCGACCATGCCACGCTCACCTATTACAACAACGAGAAGAAGAACGCACTCGCCCCAAAGATCACCGGCCAAGGAGCCGACACCGTGGCAGCGCAGATCAACGAAATGTTCTCCGAAACGTTGACGAGCACCGCGCTCAGCATCACCTCGCAGCTGACCGACGAGCTTGACAAACCGGAATCGCAGGCCACGCTCACCAACTTCAGCAACAACATGGGCAATTTCGCGAACACGCTCACCGACACGTCATCCGCGTTGACCACGTTCAGCTCACTGACATTGAGCGCACAGAACCTGCTCGACAGTTCCAACAGCCTGCTTTCCAACGTGAGCGACAGCGCGAAGAACGCCGGCAACGAGCTCAAACAGTCGAAAAACAGCATCAACGATCTGACCGGAGCCGTCAAAACCAGCACGAACGCTCTCAGCACCGCGTTGAACAGCTCGGCGAACAGCTTCGGCGCGGTCTCCACCGATATTGACAGCGTATTCAACAATGCGGGCACCCAAGCCGGCAATACGGCCACCGCCCTGCGCAATCAGGCCGCAAACGTAACCAAGCAGGCGCAAAGCTACCAGAACATCTACGACGCCCTCGACGAGCTCAGCAACAACAATCTGATGCCGGAAGTCGCGAAAATCGCCATCGATCATCTCAAAACCAACGTGGGCGCGACCATTACGCAACTCAACGATCTAGCGAACTCACTCAACACCAGCGCCGACAATATCGACACGAAAGTGAGCGACACCACAGCCGACCGCGAGCGCGTGAACCAGCTCGCCCAGCAGGCGAAGGCCTCCATCGACGGCATCAAAACCGATTTCGACAGCCAGCTCAAGCCGCAGCTCAACGATATTTCCGATTCGATCAGCAACACGGTCACCGCATTGAGCAGCACGGCCGCCGATCTGAAGGGCGCGTTGGGAGATCTCAACAGCATCACGAAGTCGGCAGACAAGCAGCTGACCAATATTCGCACGGTGCTTGATTCCACCGCCGAAAGCCTCACCAAGGCGGGCACCGCGCTGTCTTCGTTCAATGGCACGCTTTCCGACGCACTGAACAGCGGCAATATGGACACCGTCAAGGAAGTGCTCGGCAATAACACCGATTCACTGGCGGCGGCTCTTGCGGCCCCCGTCCAGGTGAAGCGCACAGCTGTGTTCCCTGTTAAGAATTTCGGCTCGCAGTTGGCGCCGTTCTACACGATTCTTCCGCTATTCGTAGGTTCGCTGCTTATGGCTGTAACGCTGAAACCCGGCGTTTCACGCAAGAACCGTGAGGGTCTTGACAATCCGAAACCGCATCAGCTGTTCCTCGGCCATTATGGCGTGTTCGGTGTGATCGCGCTGCTGCAGAGCACGTTCTCACTGGGCGGCAATCTCCTGTTTCTGCATGTGCAGGCGGTGCATCCATGGCTGTTCATGCTAGCTGGCTGGACGAGCTCCTTGGTGTTCTCGTTCTTCACGTACACGATGGTGGCGAGTTTCGGCAATATAGGCAAGGCTATTGGCGTGCTGGTGCTAGTGGCGCAGATTTCCGGCTCGAATGGCGCATATCCGCTGGCCGTGCTGCCGAAGATCATCAGCGATATCAGCCCGTTCCTGCCGGCCACGCATTCAATTGTGGCGTTGCGTGCGGCAATTGCCGGTATTTACAACAACGATTACTGGCATGCGCTCGGCTCGCTGCTGTTGTTCCTGATTCCGCTGCTGCTGATTGGCTTGGTGCTGCGTATTCCTCTGGTCAAGTTCAACAAGTGGTATGTGGCGAAGGTGGAAAGCACCAAGGTGATCTCATGATTACCGGAGTGCATGAGGCGGTTTCCGAAGCCGTTTCCAATGTGGTTTCCGACGCGGTCAGTGACGTGCATGAGGCTGTTCGCAAGGCGCAGAGCCGCCGCGAGCAGCTTCGTGAGCAGACCGATCATAAGATTATGAAGGCCACGCTTGCGATTGTGATTTCCGATGGCGTCGGCGCGGTGACCATCGAAGAGGTCGCTCGTCGTTCCGGCGTTGCGAAAACCACGATTTATCGCCGCTATAAGAATGCTGATGATCTGTTGCGCCGTGTGCAACTGGAAGTTGCGGGATTACCGGATTTCAGCGATGTCGAGTTGTCGAAAAACGGTTTGCTGACGATGTTGCAACGCATTCAAGGTTGTTTTTTCGACAGCGATTTTGGCTTGAAGGCCGTTGGTGTGGTGCTTTCGTCTGATAACACTTCGTTGAATGCGATTGCCAATCAAGTGCTTGTTCCTGCGGAAAAACGTTTTTCTGAGTTTGTTGAACGCGGCATGAAGGCCGGAGTGTTCCGTAATGGATTGGACCCGCAATTCCTGTTCAGCACGATACTCGGCTCTATGCTCGCCTGTAAGGCGTTGCATGGCGATGCGAGTATTCCTTGGCCTGAGAACATGGCGGCCGTTCTGTGGCCCGTTATGGCCGTCTGAAAGGCATCACAGAGCAGACTGCCATAGTAATCTGAAACTTAGTGAGCGCCCCCGCTACGGCCTTTGATCACTCTTTGGGTGAGGCTGTAGCCGAGGCGCTCATTGTACGTTTGCGGGGCTTTTCGCCGCTACTGGCCCTACTGGATCGACGCTTCCTGACGGGCCACATCCAACGCCTTGTTGAACGCTTCCGACGTCCAGCTGGCACCGGCCACCTTGTCTACCTTGAGGTCTTTGAGCGGCTTGCCGTCCACCACGCCGTTGATGGCTTCGGCGAACGCATTCTGGTGCTTTTTGGAGATGGACGTGAACGGATGCCCGATAACCTCCACATTGGTGACGGTCTGGTCTTTGACCGTCACATGCACGTCGATAGTGTCTTCGCTCACCGGCCCATACTGGCCGTTGATCGAGTAGGTACCGTCGGCGTAGTTGCCGGTGTCTTGCTTATCGGATGTAGTGCTGTTCGGATCGTCGGCATGGTTTTTGACGTCCGTATCCGCAGAATCGCCGGAGTCGGTGGCATTACCGCTGTTCTTTGAATTTTCTTCCTGCGATTGCACGCTTTCGCCGGAATTTCCGGCATATTCATCGTCCATTGGCGTCGCCGTGGGTTCGCCGCATGCCGACAGCAATGCAAGGCTTGCCGCAGACAGTGCGATTACTTTGATCGCATTCGATGATTCGTTGCTCATGTTCGCTCCGTACGATTCGTCAGTGCTATGGCTTGGATTATTCGGCTGATTTCAGCTTATTCTTCGCCACCGGTTTTCGCGGCTTTGGTCGGATCGGCGAAGCTGATGGCCGTCTCGCCATTCTGTGCGCCTTCCGTAGTGGAACCGGTGTATGCCGGCTTGCCACCCGCCTGCTCATAGGCCTTCCGTGCGGCCTCATCATTCCACTTCTCGCCGACGAGCACGCCATGGTTGAGCATAATCTCGCGCTGGGCACAAGATGCGACGAGCGCATCATGGGTCACGACGATGATGGTAGTGCCCTGCTCGTGCAGCTGACGGAACAGGTCAAGCACGATTTTCTCGTTCTTCTCATCCAAATTGCCGGTCGGTTCGTCCGCAAGAATCAATTTCGGGCAGTTGATGAGCGCACGTGCGATGCACACGCGCTGCTGTTCGCCACCGGAAAGCTGGCCGGGCAGATGGTGGGCACGCTCCTTCAAACCGACGCGTTCCAACGCTTCCAACGCCTGCTGCTCGTTGACTACGGAATGATAGTACTGTGCCACCATCACGTTTTCCACAGCCGTCAGATGCGGTACCAGATAGAACTTCTGGAACACCAATCCGATCATGTTCTTACGCACGTCGGCAAGCTGCTTGGCGTTCAAATCCTCCAACTTGCGGCCTTCCAGCATGACGGAACCCTTTGAAGGCGTGTCCATGCAGCCAATCATGTTCATCAGCGTGGTTTTACCGGAACCCGACGAACCGACAATCGCAAGCCATTCACCTTGCGGAACGGTCAAAGTCAAATCGTCGACGGCACGCAAATCGCCGTAAATCTTGGAAATATGATCCAATTCAAGCAACGTATTCAACGTATTCTCGGAACTCATGATTATTCCTCCCTCAAAACGATGGCGGGGTCGATACGGGTTGCGCGGCGAACCGGCGGAATGGATGCGATGACGGCGATGAGCACGCTCAACAGCAGCGAAGCGACGCCCAACAGCCAGTTGAAGCCAATGGCACGCTCGAATACGGACACGCACAGCACGCGGGCCAGCAGGTAGCCGATGACAGTGCCGATCAGGCCGCCAATCAGTCCGTAGATGGCGGATTCCACATAGAATTCGATGCCGATGGCCTGCGACGATGCGCCCAACGCTTTGCGCAAGCCGATTTCGTTGCGTCGCTGAGACACGATGGAACTGATGGTGGTGCCCACGCCGACCAGCGTCAGCACGAGCACGACCAGCGACACGATCCAGAACAGGGTTTGCAGCATGGCGATGATGCGGGTGTCGGATGAGGTGATTTTGGTGACGGTCTGCGCTTTCACGCCGGTTGACGGATTCGCATTGATTGATTTGACGACGTCGTTGAGTTCGCTACCTACCGCATTGACGGAATATTCGATCACGTCCGCACCGCGTTTGGAACCGGCCAGTTTGGCCACGTCAGCATTGACTGCGTAGACGATTCCGTCTTCGCTGCCGCCCGTATCGACGATGCCTCCGACACGGAATTCGGTGCCGGTGTTCTCCATAATGTCGGACGAAACGCGGCCGTTTTCCATGGCTTGCGCTTCGGTTTGGCCAAGAGCGCCGGAATTCTGAGCATCGTCGGATGCACGGTAGCCGATGGTCACGGTCGAACCGATGGAGACGCCGAGCGCGTCGGCCACGTCACGGCCGAGCATCACATTGCCTTCGCTGGGCCAATCGCCAGTCACATTCCAATGATGGTTGAGCGCTTTCACATCTTTGGTCGTGATGCCGGCCAGCGTGTATGGCGCCGAGTTTATGCGCACGCTTTCATACCGGTAGGCGGCGGAACGGGCGCTGTATGAGCCTTTCACCATCTGGTTCAACGCTTTGGTGGTATCGGTGTCGATGCCGTTGGACTTTTCGGTTGATTCGGACGGTGTGACGATAAGATTCGCGCCATACGCGCGCATTTCCTCGTTCATCTGCTGTGGAACGGCAATACACGTTGCAGCAAGGCAGAACAGCGTGGCAGCACCCACCATGGAGGCGATCACGGCCATAACGGCTCGCGAACGACGGCGGAACACCGCGCCCCACAGCATGGTGAAGAACATCTTGCGATTAGTCATCTCATGCCCCTTACGGACTGTCTTGAACTCACCTGCCATGCAACACCTCCGCGGACGAACAGCACAGTGTGCCGTTCGTGACCGAGGCCGCAGCCGCGGCCGAGTTTACGGAACTCAGGTTGAAATCAGCGGCCATGCAACACCTCCGCGGGTTTGAGTCCCAGAATCGAACGGATCGACGAGAACGAGGCGATCAGCACGGTAAGCGTCAGCAGCACAAACACCAGCACAAACACCATCGGACGCATCGTAATGCCGGAACCGAATACCACGTGTCCCACAATCTGCGCAACACAGGAACCCAACAGCGCACCAACAATCGCGCCAACCAACGAAATCACAGCCGTCTCAGCGAGCATCAGGCGGGAAACCGCACCATCGGTGGCACCAATCGCCTTCAGCAACGCCAATTCGGAACCGCGCTCACCGATCGAGGCGGCCATCAGATTCGCCACTGCAATAGCGGCCGCAACCAACGAAAGCACGGTCATCAGCACCATCACCGCCTGCGTTTTCTGCAGCACATCGCCCTGCAATGCGGCCACCTGACGCACCTGCTTGGCTACGGAACCGGAAATAACCTCTTCGATCTGGTAGGCGATGGACGAAGGGTACGCGGTGCAATACCATGTTTCCCACTCGTCTTGCGTGAGCGCGTTCGGATTCTTCGACGCCTTTCGCGCCAAATCATTGTCTGGCGTGGTCAGCGCTTTGACTTCGATCTCGTCAATAGAATCAGGCAGATTCGCAAGCACCTGCGCGGTGAATGACGGAATGTACATCGCGTTGTTGTCGCTATCGCCGGAATCGTAAATGCCAGTGATAGTGATCTGCTGCTTGTTGCGGCTGCCGTCGGCGGTGGTTTTGTAGAGGGTTACGGTGTCTCCCTTGGCCACGCCGAGCTTGGATGCGAGCGTGGTGCCGATCAGACCTTGCGCGCTATCATCTTTCGGCCAAGAGCCGTCAAGCTTCCACCACGAACGCATGCCGTTCATACCCGCCACCGTGGATTCGCCGGAATCCATGTGCAGGGTCTTCGCGAACCATGTGCCCACAATCGGCACTCCGGAAGCCTTACAGGAGCTGGAATCCGCCGATGCCGCCGATTCGGACGCGCAGTTCACGTCAGCATGGATATTAAGTTCGGGGGCAAAATTCGTGATATTGAACGCCCAGAAGATGGTTTTGATCTTCGGTACATCCGATTCCTTCAAAAATGTGGTCGGATCGGATTCGGAAGTGCCGGAAGCGCTGCTGTCAGCATCACCACCCGTGTTGTACAGGTCGTTGACGACGGCATCAGCCTTGGGCTGCACGATGATGTTGGAACCGTACGTCGACAGTTCGGCGTTCAGCTTGTCTCCAACGTCGAACACCACGCCCAACATGGCCACGCTGACCGTGGCCGACAAGCACACGGTGACCGCGATCAGCAGCCTGCGTTTGAACTGCCTGCTGAACGAGCGGAAAATCATTCGAAGAAAGAACATGACTACCTCTTTCCGCTCACTGGAAATGCGTCGACAATGCGTCGAGCGTTGAAGTTTGAATTACGATTTTGCCGGATTCAACCTGATAATCGAACGGCACAGGATTGCAGCCGCCCTTGAACCCGATAGTGGCGAGGTTGATGGCGACATCGCACTTCTTGCAGATGATCTTGCCATCCTTCTCGTAATAGCCCGCGTCACCGCAGTTATCACAAGCATCAAGACCGACACCGTACGCTCCACCATTCTTCTTGATGATGATGAAACGCATCACTGTGCCGTCTTTCGCCTTGTATTGGAAGCGATGCAGATGACCGTCGTTGATTTGGCTGAATTTGATGGTGGCCACGCCGTCGCTCAGCGAATAATCCTCAGGCGGAGACAGCGTAATAACCCTCTTCGTTTGCGCCACACCATATGTGAGCGCGAACGTGATGCCAATCATCGCAACAAGGCTCCATGCGCCGGCCGCCTTCGCACGACGACGGAACGCGATATGCGATCGCACAATGGCCTCATTGGCGCCTTCCGGCTTGATTTTGAAGCCCATCACAATGCTGGCGGCCACCGGAATAATGAACACCAACACCATGGCAATGACCATATGACGCTGATGATTAATGCACCATACCAACGCCAGGAACGCTTCCGTAGGGAAATGAACGATGCGCTTGGACTGCAGAATCTGCGCAAGATCAGTGAAATGCGAAACAAACAGCAGCGCAATCAGCAGCAGCACGGCCGTAGTGAACGACCAACGAATCGCAGTGGAACGCATCGTACGGAAAATCAACGCCGCAACAATCGCAGTGACCGCACCCAATACGAAACCAAGCGCACGAAGCAGCATATCCGAAGTGAAGATCGGATCTCCCGGCTCCACGAAAATCGTCAAACGCAAAACTACATCAGGCAACGCACGGAAGGTGGTGGCGGCAATCGCAAAAGCGCCAATCGCATTCGCAATATCAAGCAACGCGCGATGATCATGCCAATTCGTAGTGATGCGACGCGCGAACAGCACAACAACGAACACTGCGACATCGAAAATCACACAACACCACAACGTGGGGTAATTGACGAACGTACGCTGATTGATCACCGCGGTCGCACGCAACGCGGCGAACACAATGGCACCCGCGAATCCGATAATGAAGCCCGCAAGACGCCAGTACGCGCTCAACGGCTTGTCACGACCCTCACCGACCGTGAGCATCACGTTCAGCGCCATAATCAGCAAAGCCGGTGCCAGCGTTCCCTGCAACACCGTGACGTACTGCGTCAGCATCTCACACCTTTCGTCGTATATCCCTGTCAAAGCCTAGTGAATTCAGCGCGCAAAAGGAACCCCCTTACCAAGATTCCCAAAAAAGCGCGTTATCTCCCAAAAGCGCATCCCCTAAAACGCAAGAGAGCGGTTGCCTGGATGGTTGTTCGCCCGTAGACTCGGCCAGACGGCCTTAAGTACGTCGAACGACTATCCAAGCAACCGCGAACGCCGTACCCATATTCGCGCTACTTGCATACGTTTCGCGATACGGGAACGGCGTTGATCACGAGTTGAATCCCAACATGAATTCAGGCTTACATCCAAACCGTTTCGCTTGGCATGTGCCGGAATTCACGTTCCAGATCACCACTCCTGCGGGGTGTAGTTCCACTCCGGGAAAGTGACCTCGAGCGGCTCGGTCCAGAAGCGGCCCTCAACGCCGGTTTCCGGATCAACGTGGAGCATCCAACCCTTCTTCTCCGGGGATTCGATCTTCAGCACGAGCTTGTAGGAGCCAGCTTCGTCGAGCTTGATGTTGGCGCCGTAGTGCGGGCCATCGGAAGCGTTCATCTGCATGAAGGTACCAGAATCAACGGTCTCGTTGTTCGCGTTGTTGATGATCTCGTAGTTCACGGTCAGATCCGGCACGAAGTCGCCCTTGCCGTAGCCGAGCTTAGTGCCCTTCTCGTTGGCGTGAATGTCGGCTTCCAAGTGGAAGGAAGCGTCGGCAGCCTTCAGGCCCATGCCGGACGGTTCCATATCGATCGGCTGGAAGTACACGGCGTTGACGGTCAGAGCGTCAACATCCTGATCGGAGTGCTTCTCGTCGACCTGGATCTCTTCGAAGCCGGCATTGGAGCTGTCGTCAGCACTGGAATCGCTGGAGCTGTCGGTGGCGTTCGAAGTGGAGGTGTCGGACTTGGCGTCGGATGCGGAATCGTTGGAGTTGCCGCATGCGGACAGGGAGAAAGCCATGGAGCCGGCCAGCAGGACGCCGAGCAGGGCGGCGATCTTCTTATTCTTCATTGTGTTCTCTTCCTTTTCTTTGGTTCCTCGAGGAACGTTGGGAACTTATGGAAATCTCTAAATATTTACTTGTGATTATTGATTGGCGCTTACTTAGCCTGTTCCGCTTGTGCGGCCAACTTCATCCTGTGTTTCTTGATGAAGCCGACTACGAACAGCGCAACCACCGCGATCGCAGCAATCACCTGTGCCGCAATCGTTTCGACGTACGGATACAAGCCGATCCAATCGTTAGTTGGCACAATGCTCAAGTAGGTACCTTCAATAAGATCACCCTCGATGAGCGCATGGATGCCGCCACCCGCGAAAATGACAACCAATGCAGCCATCAAAATCGAAGTTACGAGGAAGAACGGGCCGATCGGAATCTTCACCGAAGTGAATCGCAGAATCAGGAAGATGACAATCAGCACCGCGGCTGCGGTCAGACCGCCAACCCACATGCCGTGCGCATCCTGGCTCATGGAGTAGATGGACTCGTAGAAGATCACCGTTTCGGCACCCTCACGGAACACGGCAAGGAAGCTCAACATGGCAAGCGAGGTGACCATGCCCAAGCCCAGGCCCTGACCGGATTCGACCTTGCTTTGCGCGCCGGCAACAACAGCTTCGGTCTTGTTCCTGATGTAGTTGTTCCACGCTTCCACGGAGCTCTTGTTGAGCATCCAGTTGCTGGTCCACAGCAGCATGAGGGTGGCGATAAGCGCACACACGCCTTCGGAAATCTCCTGAATCGGGCCGGAACCGCCGAACAGGAACGTGAAGAGCACGGCAACCAAACCGGAGCCGGCCAGACCTGCGACCACACCAAGGTAGATCCACCTGGCGAAACGCTTGTTGCCGGACTTCACCAGGTAGGCGATTACTGCGGCCACCACCAGCAGCGCTTCGAGGCCTTCACGGATCAGAATGAGGAACGCCTGACCGGCGGAACTGGTAACGAGCTTGGTGAAGCCGTTGACATTGCCGGACGCACCACTGTCGAGGACGGCCGCGTCTTTCACGAGCCAGCTCTTCAAATCGTCGACGAGCTGCTTGATTTCCTTGTCGGAACCGCCGTCGCGCATGGTCTTACGAGTCATCTTGAACTGGTATTCGACCTGCGAAACACGGTCGCCGGAAATCGCGTTCATCACGTTCTTTTCGAAGCCGAGCTTCTCGTAGTACTGGTAGTAGGCGTTGTTGACCAGCGTGGCGCCTTCGTCCCCCTTGCCAGCAGCGGCAGCCTCGTATGCTTGGTCGAGAATAACGGTCATTTCGTTGACAACCTCACTCCACGTACGGTCGCCTTTGCCTTTGGACGAATTCTTCTTGGCCGCGTCGAGCTTCTTGCGCTCTTCCGCGGTTTGCGCGGCACGCTGCTTCGCGTATTCCTTAGGATTGGCGAGGTCTGCGTTCGCATCGAGCGTTTGCGCGGTTGCGTTGATTTCGGCGGTCAGCGCGTCGATTTTGGTTGCGATGGCGTCGCCTTGGTCCTGCTGATAGGCAAGCCCTTCAAGATCAGTGAATTGCTGTAGCAGTTCCTTCTGCTTGTCGGCGCTGATGGTGTCGTTGACGACTTTCGAGAAGTTGGATGCGTCGTAACCGATCCAATGCGCGGTCTGAAAATCGGTGCCAGCCTGACCGTAATTGCCGTCATTATAGTCTTTTTCGGCGGTTGCAAGCTGGTCTTCGATATTCTTCGCAGCGGCAGTCCAGGAATCAAAATTCGTTTGACCGTCATCGGCGGCGATTGCCGACTGCGGAACCGCGGTAGTCGCGAAAAGCGTGGCGAGCGCAATCATCAGCGCGGCGACGAGCGTGACGAGACGGCCGGAAGCCGAGACTCGTGGATCGCACGGATCATAGGAACCGGTTGCGTAGCGCTGCGCAACGCGAGATGACATGTTCCAAACCTTCCTTCTCAAAACTTTTCAGTGTGCGATGTGCGCACCGAAAGCCAAGATAAAACGAAAGTTTTTTAAAGAACAGTCTTGATTTTTAATTTGTTCTGATGTATCGAGTATGGAGAATCGGTGGAATTCCGCCATTCCTGTTTTTACCATCTTCGGCGTGTCATCTCACATAGTGGCACACTCGCAGCATGCTTGTTGAATTCGACGCGCCGGACGTTCCGCAGCCAAGCACCAGCATCGACGAAACGGGCACATAAGGCCTCACTCTCAACGAACGAACGCGCTAGCATCAGGATTATGGATGCTTCCGTTTCGCTCGTGCAGCGCATGCCCTACACCACCGCGTTTCCCAAGGCGCTCGGCACCGGTTTGCTGGTTTCGACCGCCCGCCCGGTTTCCACGGACCTGCGTGCCAAAATGGAACGACTCATCGACGGATACGAGCATGTGCTTTCGCGATTCCGCGCCGATTCGCTGGTTACACGCATCGGAAACGCGGAGCATGGCGGGCATTTCGATTTTCCCAATTGGGCCGGCCCACTGTTTGATTTGTACGACGCACTACACGACGTCACACGCGGCGCGATCGACCCGTGCGTGGGTGAGGATCTGATTCGTCTCGGTTACGATCCCACGCTGAGCTTCACCGTCGAAACCGACGCCGTCGAGCGCTTGGGCGCTTTGCGCGGACGCCCTGTATGGGGGCACGACGTAGTACGTTCAGACGGTACGACGTTGGTCACGCATGGCTCGGTTCATTTGGATTTCGGCGCGTGTGGCAAAGGCTATCTGGTTGATTTGTTGGGTGGTTTGTTGGGTGGTTTGGAACCGTCATGTGTGCCTCGTGAACCGCACCCACAGCACGCCATGCGGAAGGATTCGGCGCACACTGCTGGGGCAACAGATTTCAATCGAGAGAACACCTTCCCGGAATTTGTGATTGATGCTGGAGGCGACCTGCTAGTACACACGTCCAGCCCGATTCGTGTGGCGCTTGAGGATCCGGACGATTCGTCCCGTGCGGTGGGTGTGGCAGAGATTTGCGATGGCGCGCTCTGTGCGAGCGCGCCCAGTCGTCGCCATTGGGAGGTGGCGGTTGACGAACGGACACATCTGGCTATTCATCATCTGCTCAACGCCGTCGACGGCCTGCCCGCGCAGCAGATGGAAGCCACGTGGATTACTGTGCAATCCACGTCGGTCGTCGACTATCCGACTGCGGTGGCAGACGGTTTGGCTACGGCGCTGTTCGTTGCCGATCCGAACGAGCTGAACAACACTTTTGCCTTCGATTGCGCCACGTTGGACGCCGACCGTCACGCCACCATCAGCGCCGGTTTTCCCGGCCGCTTCTTCTAATCATCAGTCGGCTCAAGCAAGCCAACCAAAGCACCCCACTTAAGCCAGCCACTCAGCCGCTCAGTCGATCAGCGTGAACTGGCTGTTATAGATGTCGGCGTAGAAGCCGTTTCTAGCAAGCAGTTCCTCGTGGGTGCCGCGTTCCACAATGTCGCCGCCGTTCATCACCAAAATCATGTCGGCGTCGCGGATGGTGGACAGTCGGTGCGCGATCACGAAGCTCGTGCGTCCCACCGTCAGTGCGTCCATGGCCTTCTGAATCAACTCCTCGGTACGGGTATCCACGGAGGACGTGGCCTCGTCGAGAATCAGAATCGGCGCGTCCTCAACCATGGCGCGGGCGATTGTCAGCAGCTGCTTCTGACCTTGCGAAAGCGACGCCTTGTCGTCGAGCACAGTGTCGTAGCCATTCGGCAGAGACATGATGTAGCGGTGCAGACCGACGGCTTTGCAGGCGGCTACAATCTGCTCGTCAGTGACGCCCGGCTTCGAGTATGCGATGTTTTCACGCACCGTTCCACGGAACACCCACGTGTCCTGCAATACCATCGAGAACTGGTCGTGCACATTCCAGCGCGGAACCGACTTGGTGTCGACGCCGTCGATCGAAATCGCGCCGCCGGAAATCTCGTAGAACCGCATCAGCAGGTTGACCATCGTGGTCTTGCCGGCACCGGTCGGACCGACAATGGCCACCTTCTGGCCGGCCTTCACCGACGCAGAGAAGTCGTGGATGATCGTCTTGTCCGGGTCGTAGCCGAACCGCACGTGGCTGAATTCCACATCGCCACGCACCGGCTGCGGCTTGCCATCCACACCGACACCCAGCAGTGCTTTCTTGCCGGATTCGTCGGCCAGCTCCGGCTCTTCCAGGAAACCGAAGACGCGTTCGGAAGCGGCAGCGCAGCGCTGCAGGTTCTGGAACGCCTGCGCGAACTGGGAAAGCGGCTGCGTGAACAGACGAATGTACATCATGAACGCCACGATCACGCCGAATTCGATCTTGCCGTCCATAGCCAGCACCGCGCCGACCACGCACACGACCACGTAACCGAAGTTGCCAATGAAGTTCATGAGCGGCATCATCAAGCCAGAGAGGAACTGGCTCTTCCAGCCGGAGACGTACAGATCATCGTTGTATTTCTCGAACTGTTCGACGGAGTTCTCTTCGCCGCAATACGCCTTGACCACGGTGTGGCCGGTGTACATTTCCTCAACGTGCCCGTTCACATCTCCCAACGCGATCTGCTGTCGGGTGAAGTACTTCTGCGAGGCGACCATGATCACGCCCATGACCACCAGGCCAAGCAACGCGGAACCGATGGCGCACAGCGTCATGATCACGTTGTTGTAGAACATCATGATGAGCGCGCCGACGAACAGCGTGATTGAAGTGATCAGCGAGCCGACCGACTGGCCGAGCGTCTGGCCGATCGCGTCCACATCGTTGGTGATGCGGCTGAGCACATCGCCGTAGCTGACCTTGTCGAAATATTTGAGCGGCAGGCGATTAATCTTCTTGCTGATCGCCTCACGCAGCTCCTGCGCGGTGCGCTGCGTAACGTTGGCCATCAGCCAGCTCTGCAGATAGCTCAGCAGCGCGTACCCAACATACAGCGCGACAAGCAGCCATGCGATGCGCGAAACAGCATCCATATCAATCGAGTTCATGACCGGCCTGCCATGCACCATGGCCGGCAGTCCCTTCGTGATCTCGTTGGTCATGTCTTTGAGCTTGTCCGGTCCGACAATCTGGCAGATCGTGCCGGCTGCACCCAGAATCAGGGCGAAAATCATCACAGGAATGTAGTGACGGCAGAATTTCGCCAGTTTGCTCATCACACCGCCGAAATCCTTCGGCTTTTCCACAGGTCCGCGAGAGCGTCCCATTGGTCCTCTTGCCATGTTGGTCCTCCCCTTCAGCGATTCAACTCGTCTTCGCTCAACTGCGATTCGGCGATCTGCCGGTATACTTCGCAGTTGTCGAGCAGTTCGTGGTGCGTACCTTGGCCAACGACTTTGCCATCGTCGAGCACGATGATGCGGTCGGCGTTCATAATGGTGCCGATGCGCTGCGCGACGATGAGTTTCGTGGAATCCTTCGCTTCCCGTTCGAGCGCGTCGCGTACGGCGCGATCGGTCTTGAAATCAAGCGCGGAGAAGGAGTCGTCGAAAATCAGGATTTCCGGATGACGGTAAACGGCGCGTGCGATCGACAGGCGCTGTTTCTGCCCGCCCGACACGTTGGAACCACCCTGCGCAATGCCGGAATCGTATTTCTTGTCCTTCTTGTCGATGAATTCCGTGGCCTGCGCGACATCGCATGCCGTCTTCACGTCGGCGTCGTTGCGTTCCGTATCTCCGTACGCGACATTGCTGGCAATCGTGCCTTTGAACAGGAACGACTGCTGCGGCACGTAGCCGATCTTGTCACGCAACGCCTTGAGCGTGTAGTCGCGCACGTCAACGCCGTCGACGAGAACCTCGCCTTGCGTCGCGTCATAAAAGCGCGGCACGAGGTTGATGAGAGACGATTTTCCGGAGCCGGTCGAGCCGATGAATGCGACCGTTTCGCCCTTCTTGGCTGTGAAATTGACGCCTTCCAACATAGCTTGACGAGAATCGGGGTAGGCGAAGCTCACGTTGCGGAATTCGATTTCGCCTTCCATGCCAGGCTTGCCGGCGGTCTTCACACCGTCGGCGACCATCGGATCGGTGTCGATGACTTCGAGCACGCGCTGCGCGGACACGTCGGCGCGCGGCCAGAGCACGAACACCATGCTCAGCAGCAGGAAGCTCATGATCACCTGGATGGAGTAGCTGGAGAACACCACCATGTTGGAGAAGGTGGTGAGCTTGTCGAGCGCTTCGGCAGCGTCGATGAGGTAGGCGCCGATCCAGTAGACGGCCAGCATCAGACCGTTCATGACGGTGTTCATCAACGGCATCATGATGGCCATGGAGCGGTTGGTGAACAGCTGGGTCTCGGTGAGTTCCTTGTTGGCTTCGGTGAACTTGTCTTCCTGGTACTCCTCGGCGTTGTATGCGCGCACCACGCGCAGGCCGGTGAGGTTCTCGCGCGCCACGAGGTTGATATTGTCGGTCAGGCGCTGCATGGCCTTGAACTTCGGCATGACGAAGCTCATGATCACGCCGATCACCGCCAGCAGCACGGCTACTGCGATGCCAGTGGCGAACGTCCATTCAAGGCCTTTGTTCGCGATTTTGCATACGGCCCACACGGCCATGATCGGCGCTTTGACCAGCATCATCAGACCCATGGTCACGAACATCTGGATCTGCGTGATGTCGTTCGTGGAGCGGGTGATGAGCGATGCGGTGGAGAAACGGTTCATTTCCGCCGGTCCGAAGTTTTCCACCTTCTTGAATTCGAGCGAGCGCAGACGTTGGCTGAACGACGCGCCGACGCGCGCGGCGATGAAGCCGGTGACGACCGCGCACGCTACCGATCCGAGCGAGACAAGCAGCATTTTGCCGCCCGCTATCCAGATATCACTCATTTCACTGCCTGGCGTTTCCACGAGCTGCGTGATGTCGGCCATGTAATCCGGTAGCGTCAGATCGAACCAGATCTGACCGACGATGCTGACCAGTGCAATGAACATCTGGACTATCTCCGCTTTGGAGAGGTATCGCACAATGCGAAGCATGCTTGGTTCCTTCTCTTACGTTTTGTTGGCTTGGTTAATTCGATTAGCTGATTTGCGATTCTCGAACCACGATTGTTTACACTGTAAATTTCTTGCAGTGTGAAGTATTATGCAACTTCCTGTGTGTTTTCTGAGAATGCCTTGGCGACCTCTTCTGGGGTCGGACGCGGCTTGCCGGGCATGCACAGCGACATGTACGTGGTGAATTCCTCGGTAAGCTCAACGAATTCGCGCGCGCGGCGCTCCCCCATTTGCGAGAAGATCCAGCAGATCGCCTCGCGCATGCTTTCGCGCTGACGTTCGGCGCGTTCCCTGCCGTCTTCGGTGAGGTCCACGTGCACCACACGGCGATCGTCAGGGTCGGATTCGCGCGTGATCTGGCCTTTTTTCTCCAGTGCGGACAACAGTGCGGACACGCGTCCGGTGGTGGTCTTCATCGAAGCGGCGAGTTGCGATGGCGTCAGCGGGCCCTTCCTATACAGTTCCTGCACCGCAAAGGGTTCACCCTTCGCGCCTTTCGCCATCTCCTGCTGCATGCGCGAGCGTTTATCCCATGTGCTGGTCGCCAATTCGTGGAATAGTTCCTCTTCAAAACCCACGCGGCACCTCCTTACGTTGCAATCGCTGCCATAATATCTTACAGTGTAAACAATTTATATCGTAAGTTATTTTCAGGTGATTCTGCGGTGCGCAGAAGGCCGAGATGGTACGAAAGCCACGGAAATTACGAAAGAGACGAAAATGACCGCGGCCCGAATCGCAATTATTGTGCGGAATCGGGCGCGGCCAATCGTACGGGCTGCTTGAAACTCAGCCGCGACGGTCGTCGACTGACACGTTCAGCATCGCCAGTTCGTCCGGTGTAAGCGTCAATTCGGCGGCGGCGAAGGAATCGTTGATCTCCTGAGGATTGCGGGCGCTAGGAATGGTGAACAGACGTTCGTAACGGCTCAGTTCCCAAGCGAGGACCACGCGCTGGTAGGAGCAGCCATGATTGCCTGCGACTTCACGGAACGGGTCGTACGCGCGCTGGTCGAACGCGTCAAGAAAGCCGCCGAGCGGACTCCAACAAACGAATGCAAGCCCCAACTCCTTGCAGTGCTCCATCGTACGCTCAGGATCAGGGTGCGATGGCGAGAACTGGTTCTGCACGGCGATCAATCCGTTGCCGATAATGCTGCGCGCAAGATCGATCTGCTCGTTATCCACACGGGAGATGCCCGCATATTTGATCACGCCTTCGTCGAGCAGCTGTTTCAACGCGCCACATTGATCTTCGTAAGGAACCGCGGGATCGGGGCCGTGCGAATACAACAGGTCGAGCGTATCGACGCCCAAGTGCAGCGCGGATTCCTTGGCGTCACGAATCATGGTTTCGGGGCGCGAATCCGCCATCCACCCGTATTGACTGCCCGCCGCCTGCAAATGCTGGCGTTCCTCGCCAGGCCGACGGCCGCATCCCTCAGAATCCCGCCCCTGAGTGTCCGATTCTGGTGAATCGGACATCTGTACCCCAAATCCGGCACCCTGTTTGTCCGATTCTCCAGAATCGGACACAGGAGCAACAAAAGCGGGGACCTCCATGGTGCGTCGATAGCCAGTTTTCGTGGCGACCAGCACTTCATCTCGGGGGCCATTCCACGAAGCGAGCGCATCACGTACCAACTTTTCGCCGTACCCCAAATCTTTCGCAGTGCCAGTGCCAGGCTCGCTCGGCAGATAATATGACCAAGCCGTATCCAAATAGCGAACACCCGCGTCCAAACCGGCGTGAATCGTACGAATCGCAGTATTGCGATCCGGACGCCCCTCAATCGCCAAAGCCATCGTTCCCATGCCGAGCCGAGGAATCGTAAATCCTGCCAACTCACCGTTCATCATCATCTTCCCCTTCCTTGCAAGCACGCAGCCGATTCGCACATGTTCACATCAAGACTAGCCTAACGTGAACCGGCGCAAGCTTGTCGGGCGCGTGCGCGAAGATAAAGGCACAACCGAACGGGAGCCGAAAGGCTGAGAGGGAGCTCATAAAGCTTCGACCGAGGACTTGATGCGGGTAATGCCGCCGTAAGGAGACGGGTTGTTCGCGCCGCAAGGCGTATCTCATCTTCCGTTCGCGATAACCGAATATCGCGTGATTAGGGTCACGGAGGGGCGCACCACCTCATAGGGTACGGTTCCTTCGGCGACCCTTTTTTCGTACCAGCATTGAGTGTCCGATTCTGCAGAAACGGACATTTGGAGCGCAGGAAGCATGTGTCACGACAGACGCAGAAGGGAACCGCAATGATCATCAACGGTAAGGAAGAGAACATCGCCACGCCAATCACCGTGGCCGAACTCATCGAAAGCAAGGGATTGCGCGCCGACCGCGTGGCTGTCGAGCTCAACGGCGAAATCGTGCCTCGCACCCAGCGTGCGCAGACGCAGCTCAAGGGCACCGATACGTTGGAAATCGTCACGTTCGTGCAGGGCGGCTGAACCACTTTCAAAATTTCTTGCGATTACAACCGGCGCAATATACGCGTAACAATCGCAAGAACATACAAAACACAACCAACCCGGCAAAAACAACACACGAACGGAAAACGAGAATACGAGAACAACCATGACTTTTGAATCATCCATATCGCAGGCGCAGATCGACGCCCGCCAGCACGCTTTCGACAACCAGCCCGACCCGACCACGCTCGTCAGCCGCGAAGAAATCCGCGCGGCCCTGCTCGACCGTCACACCGCGGCCACGCAAGACAAGCTCGACGCGGCACACGTGGCCATTTGCGGCTGCGGCGGCCTCGGATCGACGATTGCGGTGGCGTTGACCCGCATTGGCGTCGGTCACCTGCATTTGATTGATTTTGATCGCGTGGATATGACGAATCTGAATCGTCAGCAGTATTTTTTGAAGGATCTTGGGCAGTACAAGACGGAAGCATTGCGCAGTAACTTGCGTCAGATCAATCCTTTTATCGATATCACCATTGATACCGTGAAAGTGACCGACGAGAACGTGCCGATGCTGTTCGACAATGAAGATATTATCTGCGAAGCGTTCGACGTGCCGGAAAACAAGACGATGCTGGTGAATGCCGTACTTGAGAATCTGCCGAACAAGAAGCTGGTGAGTGCTTCTGGAATGGCGGGATTCCGCAGTTCCAATTTGGTGAATACTCGTCGCGTTTCGAAGAATTTCTACTTCTGCGGCGACGGCGAAACCGCTCCAGTGCCGGGCGCTGGTCTAATGGCACCGCGCGTGGGTGTGGTCGCCTGCCACGAAGCCAATATGATCACTCGCTTGATTCTCGGCGAAGAAGACGCCTGACAGCGAAACGCAAACGCAAACGCAAGTTGCAATCGCAAATCGCAACGAATGACACGACACTAATCGCATAGTAAGGATTAACCATGAGCACCGAAAACACGATCACCACCGCGGAAAAAGATTTCGCAGCGGCACCGAATGCCACACTCGACGAGCTGGTCGGCACCACCACGAACACCGCACTGCTGCCGGAACCGGATGCGCACGCGTATGACGAAATCGCCACCGGCGACGCTGACCCGCTGATCCTCGGCGGTCACAAATTCACGAGCCGTTTCATTCTCGGTTCCGGCCGCTACGATCTGAACCTCATCAAGGCGACCATTGAGAACGCGGGTACGCAAATCGTCACCATGGCGTTGCGTCGCTGCCGTACCACCGAAAACAATCTGCTCGACTACATTCCGAAGGGCATCACCATGCTGCCGAACACGTCCGGCGCACGCAATGCCGAGGAAGCGGTGCGTATTGCCCGTCTCGCGCGCGAAGTATGCCAGACGGATTTCGTGAAGGTGGAGATCGAGCATGAGGCGAAGTATCTGCTGCCCGACAATGAGGAAACCATCAAAGCCACGAAACAGCTGGCAAAAGAAGGCTTCGTGGTCATGCCGTACATGTTCCCCGATCCGATTGCGGCGAAGCGTCTTGAAGACGCAGGTGCGGCTTGCGTGATGCCGCTTGGCGCGATGATCGGCTCGAATAAGGGCCTGCGTGCACGCGATTTCATTGAAGTGATTATCAAGAATTCCAATGTTCCGGTGATTATCGACGCTGGTATTGGCCGTCCGAGCCAGGCTGCGGAAGCCATGGAAATGGGCGCGGACGCGGTGATGGCGTACACGGCCATCGCTTCCGCCGGCAATATTCCGCTGATGGCACGCGCGTTCAAGAAGGCGATTGAAGCTGGTCGTGAAGCGTATTTGTCTGGCTTGGGCAAGGTTACGGAAGATCATGCCGTGCCGTCCAGCCCAACGAACGAGGCCGACTACATCGGCTAAAGTGCGCTGAATCCCATAATGGGGATTCGCGCAAAGACCATACTGAAAAGGGGCGTTTGCCGAACGTATGTGATGCACTCACGTTCGGCAGACGCCCCTTACTTGTATCCTGCGTTACCCGCAAACGCTACTGCTGCAAGGCTTCCTTAAGATCGCGATTCTGGAATCGTTCGTGCAGCAGGCAATATCCGCCGAACGCAACCAGCCAAATCAGACCGGCGATCGCAGAACCAAGCGTGTCCGCCGACAGGAACAACGTGACATACACGAGCACAAAGAACGCGATCGCAATCCAATCAAGCACCTGCCAAGCGGGCATGACGAAACCGTCTGGCAGAAAATCACTGCTCTGACGATACTTGTGGTGGGCGAGCATCGTCAGCACGTAAATAAAAATCACCACAGCGCTGGCGGCTGAAGCGAACAGCACGAACGCGCCGGAAATGCCTGGAATCGCGTTGATAATCGGGGAGAACAGAATCATGCAACCCGAAACGACAATCGCCTTCGCAGGCACCTTGTGTTCGGAAACTTCAGCCAAACGAGCCATCGCAGGCGACTCAGAATCCGAAGCGAGCTGATACAAGTGGCGACCGGCCGAATAAATCAGCGAATTCAACGCCGACGCGGCAGCCGTAATCACCACAAAGAACACCAGTGCGGCAGCCCAATCAAGACCCGCATATTTGAATACCATGATGAACGGCGAACCGAACGAGCCGTCGGAATTCTCGTGGAAATTACGCCACGGCACAATAGCCATGATCGCGATCAGCGCGCCCACGTAGAAGATCAGAATACGCATGATCAGCTCGTTCACGGCCTTCGGCAGCACCTCGCGCGGATTCTGCGTTTCCGACACCGTGACACCCACGAATTCGATGAGCTGGTAGGCGAAAAACACCATTTGGAAGCTCATGAAGAAGTTCATCCAGCCGTTCGGCGCGAGCTGGAAGCCGTCGGTGATGTTCGTGAGGCTCACCGTGGCGCCCGACACTGTGCCGTCCACGCCCTCGATATGCGTGGCAGGGTAGCTGAAGCCGATGACTAGCATCACGATGGCGGTGACGATCAGGCCGACGATCAGCGTGATCTTGATCATGGAGAACCAGAATTCCGCCTCGCCGAACACTTTCACCGCAATCAGATTGATGCCAGTGAGCGCCACGAGGAAGCACAGTTCGATCAGCCACTTCCACGAGTTCAGGTCTATGCCGAATGTGCCGAAGAAAGTTACGAAATACGTGCTTACGGCAGTGATTTCGGTCATGCCGGTCAGAATGAGCACGATCCAATACGTCCAGCCGGCGAACTTACCCCACCCGCGGCCGAGATAGCGCGTGATGAAATTGATGAACGTGTGCTGGCTGGGGTCGCTGTACATCATTTCGCCGATGGCACGCATCAGCAGGAACATGATCAGGCCAACGCCGATGTACACGAAAATGATGCTCGGGCCAGTCAGTGCAATCGACTTGCCGGAGCCTAAGAACAGGCCAGTGCCGATGGTGCCGCCGATGGCGATGAACTGGACGTGGCGGTTTTTCAGGCCTCGCTCCATTTCATTGCTTTGGTCGAGGCTTTCGACGGATTTGATGTGCGCGGTTTCCGTCGCGCCGGACGTGCTTGTACCGGTTTTTTCGGTTTTCGTATTCCCAAAAGTCATAATGTTCACACCCTACCGCGGGAGCCGCACAATCTCCGCCATTGTTCGCACCGCGAAACACACCCATATGCCTTATATGTGGCAGATTCGCATCTTTTCAAAAACTGATTTTCACTATATGTGGCAGACCATCTTGAATGCAAGGTAGTTAGAGGGGATAAATCATACCCTCTAACCTCTTTTTTTCCGCGAGACTCTGCCACATATAGCGCAAACCATATTTGCCGCATGCCAGATGGGGGCATTTTATGCAAATCGCGGGGTAGCCTGCCCGAAAAACCCACATGTCAATCAAGCAGACGAATGGTTTTAGTTGTCAACAGTCAGTGACGGGGTCGCCTTGTCGAGCTTGTCTAGCAAGGAAGCGTTGGCGCGTTCCAGCTCGTCGATGCGGCGGGCCTGCTGCTTGATGATGATGCCAGCGGTATCACCGTCGAGCGCACTGATCGAAACATGCGCGCCGACAGCGCCTTCGGACATAACGGGAACGCTCGAATCCGGAACGCCGGACGCCATATTGTCAAGATTCCGCCTCGTCACCAAAGTACGCTTGTACCGTTCAACGAGCTGCGCAATGATCTCGCTGTCATCCAGGTGATCGTTGCCGCTCACTGATTTGATGGCGGCGGCCTTCCAACGAGCCACGCTGCGTTCAATGCGCTTGCACCCGACCAGATCCGGTGGCAATCCCGCCTCACGGAAGATTTTGGTCGGAGATTCCCCCGCAAGATATCGGATGGTGCACACCTGCTTGAAAGCATCGGAATAGGTGATACGATTACGCGTCACATTCGCCACCGCCGGTAATCCTCGCAACAACTGAATCTCCTCGTCGCTGAATACTCCGCCGCCACGCACGACAATACCCCCCGTCCTGTGTCTCCATTGCCCACTTCTCGTGGATATACTTTGTAATTCTATGGCCCGCTTGCTGTACGATACCCTCGTTTTTCCCCTCTCTTCGGAGATTGTCTGTGACTACCTCGCATCCACGGTTCAGCTTGTTGCAACACGTCGCACCAACCCGCACTGTCCCCTCGAAAAATATCCTCATCTGATGTGGATGACACCCCACAGACGTTCTCGCGGGGCCGGGTCGGGCCATAGGACAGTCGGGTCGCGGGCGCACGCAAAAGGGGCCAACCCGGTTGGATTGGCCCCTGCATGGCTTTTGGCGTTACCGCCTTATGTGTTTAGTGCGTGCGCTGACGGCTCTTAACCGCAACGGTCACACCGGCACCGGCCACGAGCAGCGCCACGACGGTGAAGAGGGTCGTGCCCGCTGCGCCGGTGAGCGGCAGCTGGGTGATGGACTTGACGTTCTTCACGGTGGCGGTGGCGTTCACCGTGCCATTGCTCGACGGAGTGACCTGCTTGAGGGCGTCCTGCATGAAGGTGACCTTGCCGTCCTGCGCGATGTGCACGTCGAAGGTGACCTTGAAGTTCTGGGCGTAGCCGGTCGGAGCGGCAGTTTCCTCAACCGTGTAGGTTCCGGCGGCGAGGCCCTTGAGCTGCACCAAGCCGGTCTTGTCGGCGGAAGTGAACACCGTGGCTTCGTTCTGGTTCTCAACGAACGACCATGCGCCGTTATCGGCCTGCTTGAGGTACTTGCCGTCCTTCTTCACGACGAACTGGGCGCCGGCCAGAGCGTTGGCGTCCTTGTCGACGCCGATCTTCGTGAACTGGAAGCCGTAGGTCTTGGATTCGGTATTGCCCTCGCCGCTGGTTCCGCCGTTGGTGGTGATCGTGGCCTTGTTGTTCACGCTACCGCCCAAGTCGGTCAGCGCATCCTTGGTGACGACGCCGGTGTACGACACGACGATAGTCTTGCCAGCCAGGGACTTCGCGTCGGTAAACTCGATGGTCGTGGTGGTGCCGTTCTCCGTAGTAGCATCACCAGACGGTGTCACCTTGTACAGGCTGGTGGGCACATCCTTGCCGTCGACCTGCACCTTGAAAGCGGTCTTATCGGCGACCTGCAGGCCCTTGGACGCGGTATCGGTGATGGTGAAGGGGTAGGAGTCGTAGTTGGTTGCGGAAGCAGGAACGGTTGCGGACACGGTGAAGTTCACGGTGTCGCCGACGTTCACGGTCTTGCCATTCACATCCACTTTGCCGACCTCGGCGGTCTTGGTCGGCGGGGTGAGCGGGTTCTCGTTCTTCGCATTGAACTCGCCCACGGTGGTGATGTTGCCCTGGCCGGTCTTCGTGTCGGCCACGATCGTCAGGCCGGTCAGGCCGCTGACGGTGGTGGCCACCACAGCCGGCGTGCCGGTCTTGCCGTCATAGGCGTCGGTCACCAGATACCAACCCTCGCCGTTCACCGCGACCGGCTGGGTCGTGCCCGCCTGGTCCGTGGTCACGGTCAGGCCCGCGCCATCGGCGGCAGGCAGCGGGTTGGTCTTGGCCAGCTCTTCGGCGAACTTGCGGAGCTGCTCCGCGTTGAAGGTGGCCACGTACGCGGCCGGATTGTTGGCGTATTCCGCCGGAACGCTGTTCGCGGTGGCATTGTCGGCGGCGTCGGCGGCCTTGGTTACGGCGTCCTTCCACGCCTCGACCGTGTTCACCTCAACAGTACCGTTGCCGGCGTTCTCGAACGTGGCGAACTTGTACGGCGTGTACGTGTGGCCTTCCTGCGCGTTGTTGACCTGCAGCAACGGCGTAGTCGCCTGCGGTCCATCGGCCTGTGCGCTGACTGCACCCAGGGCCATGCCACCGAGCAGCGTCGCAGCGGCGGCGATGCCGGCGAAAAGTTTCCTCATCTTCATGAGAACCCTCTCTTCCTTATTGTTTGATTACTTGTTTCTGCGATCGCGGGAGGCGGGAGCCCAACTTGCTCCCGCAATCCGCAAATCTTGGATTATCGGTCGGAACGCCTTCAAGTTGGCAGACGTTCCGACCCTGCACAAACGATTCAGACGAGTCGCTTCTTGCCGTTCCACACACCGGCAGCGCCGATGAGCAGCACCGCAAGCCCGCCGACCACACCGCCGACGAACAGCCACTGACGATCTGTCATCCCGCCCGTCAACGGCAGCGCCGATACCGCGATGTAGTGGTTGGTGAAGGCGACCGGTTGCGTACTGTCGCTCTGCGCTTCGGAAACCGTCTTACCGTTGTCGTCCAGCATCTTGGTCACGGACGTTACGGAAGCCGTCCACGCACCGGCATCGTTCTTGGCGACGGTCACCACGACTTTGTATCTCGCCTGCGAATAGTGCAATGCGCTAATCGAGCCGCGTTTTTCCGTCACGTAGTACGTGTATTTGACGTCACCGGCGTTGTAGGTGATATCACCGAAGGACTCGGTATGGTCGGTCGAATCATGCTTCACCGTGACCGTGCATGGCTGCTGATCCTTGCAGCTGGCCGGCAACGGGGCGTTGCCTTTCGCCTCCAACGTGAAGTTGAACTGGTCGGTAGCCTTCCACTTACGACCGGTCAGATTCTTCTTCACCGAGATTGCGTTGCTTAGTGATACCGGCTTCGGCGTGTTGGTGATGGTCGCGTTCAACGTGCCCTTATCGGCGGAAGACCACACCATCTTCTTGGTCAAGTCGGCATCGTTACCCGCATAGGAGACGCTATATCGGTCATCGTCGGGGGCCTCCGCCACGGAATACGTGTAGCCGGGCAGTAGATTGCCGACCGTCGCAGTCCACTCGTTGCCGGCGTTCAATGTGATCTCACCAACGTTCTCCGCGACGCTATCGGCAGCACCGATTGCCTTGCGCTGCAATTGCACCGTCACGGAATCTTTGGTATGCTTGTCGGCATTGTCCGACCATTTCTTGGTGATGTTGATCTTGCCAAGCTTCACCTGCACCACAGGACGCGGATATTCGGCTTCGGTCCGTTCACAGGATTCCACGTTGTTGACCTCGGTGAGCACGCAATAGTTCAGCTTTGCATCCACGTTGGAATGGTAGCCTTGCTGCTCAGCGGATGCGTCTCCCGTATTCGCGTCTCCCGTATCCGGATATTTGTTGTTTTTCGCATAGTCGGCATATGCGGCATCGCTTGGCTTGACTTTGAAGGAAACGTAGATGACATCAGTCTTTTCTGCGACGATGCCATTAGAATCGTTGAACGCCACCGTCACGGTGCGATTGCCGGAATTATCATCGATACTGTATGTGGCCTTATAGCTGCTCGTCGGCTCGGTAATATCGCCGTTCGTCACCGTCACATATTGCGTGATGTCGGCGCCGTCGGTTACATCAGGGAAATCGACCGGATCCACCCACTGGGACAAGGTGTCGGTGATGGAGAAGACCCTGATCTTCGCGGACGAGGTGATGCTGGAATAAATCTGGTTGAATGCTTTCGTCAGATTCTCCGGATTCGTGCCGTCAAATTCCTTGCCGTCCACTGCACCGGCTTGCTCGGCGAAATCAGCCATCTTCTTCGCCTCAGTGGAAGTCTTCACCACATAGAGTGCGGCATCGCCACGCCCTTTAGCCTCAGCCAAGGCCGCCTGATAATTGTAACCGTAGCCATCACTACTTCCGGAGCCATGTACGCCATCGTAGCCAGGTACGCCATCGTATTTGTCATCAGGGTTCTCATCCAGCCAATCGTATTTGGCCGCCGTGCAAGCCTCTTTGGTCGTATATTTCGGCTGCGGGGTATAATAGGGGCCCCAATGGGAATAGCAACTGCCGCCATACGAGGACGTACGGAATGTCGGATCGCCATCCGAGAGGAAGATGATGTGCTTCTTCACATTAGAGCGACCTGACAGAATATTCGCCTGCTTGAGCGCGGCCTCCCAGTTGGTGCCGCCATCGGGGTCACCCTCCACGGCGTTGTTGATTTTCAAGACGTCTGTGGTGAAATTCTGCTCGATAGTAGCTTTAGTGCTGAATGTCACCACCGCCATTTGGACCTGCTGCTCAGACGGCAACGTCGAATTCTTGTCAGTCAGCAATTTCTTGGCGAGCGCGTTGGCAGCTTCTTTCGCATTGTTGTCGAGTTCGCCCTTCATGCTGCCGGACTTGTCCATGACCAGCACAATGTCGGCCGGTGTGGTAGTAGTGACCGTGGAGGAGGTGCTATCGCCGGATGCGGTCAGATACAGCGTGTACTGATCACCGTCGCCGCCACCGGTTTTCACGATGCTTTTGTTGTTCGACGGCTTCACATTGGAATTCACGATGGTTACATGACTCGTCGTACCCACGGTGAACGGGCCGGTTTCGGCATATGCATCATTGCCGCCACCTTGCTGCGTCATTGGGGAACCGTTCGCGGACACGGTGTAGCCGCTAGAGTTCAGCTCCCGCACCGTGTACCTGGTGTCATCAGTGAAATTGTCGGATTGCACGCGGGCGAATTGACCCCTGGTCAGCGTTATCACATCGTTGTCTCCGGTCTGCGCATCGGACGAAACGACCTGATTGGTGGACACATTGTACACGCTGTATTTGCCCTGGTACGGGGTTGGGGAATCGTCGACGAACAGCTGGAATTGGAACTTTTCGTTCGCGTCGATGGTGCCTAGGGTTTCCTTCTCGATATCGATGGCCTTGGACGGCTTCACCGGCAGATTGAACTTGATCTTGCAGTTGGAGCCGCCGTCGCCGCGTTCCAGATAAAAGAAGCTCAGATGATGTGTCTTATACGGCGTGGAATCCCACGTCTTTCCTGCATCGGTAAATGCTTGGGTGATTGTTGTGACAGGAGGGTTTCCATAACTCTGCTCCTTACCGTGGTAGTCGATGGTGTCGGTGGCGAAATTGATGCTGCCATCCAACGCCTGATGGATACCACCCAAATCAAGCACCAGCACATCATCGATGAACACCCACACATCATCGTCGCCGGTAAAGTCGAACACCATGTTCTGATTGTTGACCTTGCCGCCTTCCGGCATGTAGAACTCGGCGTCAAGATTCATGCCGAAAGAATATCTATTATCATCAGTATCGTCTCCAAATGGAGCGAAGCAAGGAGTACTAGCCTGGTCCGTACAACTCTGGTACTTCCACGTGAACTCTCTCAATGCCTTGTCATATGTAGCATACTGGGAATCGGCGTCGAAACCGTAATACCCATCCTTGTCCAATGTCAGCAGTCCGCCAGCCGGCTTGTATTTGGTGACGGCTTTATCATCAGGCTTCCCGCCAAAGAGATAGTCCAATGATTCTGATCCCTTATCAGCCGCCATGGTCGGATAGCCATTTGTCAGGGTTTTATTCACAATACCGGTGTATGCGCCATTGTCATTACCGACATATTTGTTATACTCTTCTGGACCAGCGTTCATGAATTTCAACGCATGCTTATCATTGATGGTATAACGATTGTAATCATACAATCCCAGGCTGATGCCGGCCTGCTGCTCCGTGGTCTGTTTGGCATCAGCCGCCATCGCGGCGGAAGTGGTGGCGTAGCCCATGCCGCCGAGCATGGCGATCGCAACGATGACGGCGACTATTCGTTCAGCAAAGCTCCTCTCGGGCTTTGCCTGTTGTATTCGCGTATGCCTCATCTGCTACCTCCCCTTACACACCGTGTGCATGTGCACGATTCACATCTTCATCACCAGTCACGCATCCAGCCGACGCGGATACACTTCCGGCGCTCCAATTTTGAATAATAAAAGGAAAAGGGAATGGATATATACACCCTAAGCGCAGGAGATTCGGGGGTATGAAATAGCCTCGAAACCAAGTGATAACAACGTTTCCAGCTATCTGCGCTACCCGAAATTCACATAAGCCCGACGTCCGACGGGGCAACATTATTCACATGTCCGTAACCGTACGGATGTCACCGCAGCATGCCAACGCAACAGCTAGCCACGTTTCGGCCACCAAGCCGCATGTCTGCGAATATGCCACGGCCGTCTACGCAGCCAGGCAAGCAGCATCCCCGACACGAGCACGCCAGCCGACACCGCAATCGCAATCAATCGCGCGTCCTTCGCCGCATTCCGTTCCTCGGGAACCACTCCAGGAATCGCGGAACGCACCGCCGAAACCAGCAACCGGTGGGTGTTCACCCCGTACGGTGTGCAGGTCATCAACGTCACCCGGTCCTCGCCGGGCACAATCTTCAACTTCGAAGTGTCATTCGGTTCGATCACCGAAATGCGATCCACCTTGTAGCCGAGCGTACGGCCCATCACTTCGATGTAGAAGTAGTCGCCGACGCGCATCTCATCCAAGCGCGTGAACATCATCGCCTCGACCAGCCCACGGTGGCCGGTGATCACCGCATGCGTGCTCCGCCCGCCCACCGGCAGGCTGCTGCCATACAGATGTCCGGCTCCGGATGCGAGCGCCGACTGCGACGTGCCATGGTAGATCGGCAGGCGTACGGAAATCTTCGGAATGCGGATGGTGCCCATCACGCCGCTGCCCGAATCGAGCAAACTTTGATATTCCTTATCTTTGGCGCTGGCGCTATTTGATTCCGCGGCACCGGATTCACTGGACTGCGAGCCGCCTTGCACTTGGGAGAACGGGTCTTGGGCCTCGCCGAGAATCGGCTGTCCCAAAGCCGCAAGCCGCCTGTTATATGCTTTGGCCGCGGCAAATGCCTCATCAGCCTGGGGGTAAGGCCAGCCGGCAACCGCCTGCGCGGACCGGTCCGACGTATTCCGTAGCTCCCGCGCCGACTGATACTGCAGAAATGTAGGAAACCCGCCGATACCTATCGCAAGAATAATCAACAGCGCCGCAACCACCCGCATGGCAATGACTTTCCTGCGATCCCTGCGCCACTGCCGCACCTCATCGGCAATGTCGACCGCCTCTTCGAAAGACGGTTCCCGATAGCGCTCCGCCTGCTGTTGCCGCATGTCCGTCACTGGATGAACTTCCGCAGCACGCGTTCCAGCTCATCGATACGCAACGCCTGTTTGGCGATGAGCAGATCGCATTTGTTGATGGTCAGTTGCGCCTGCGCAAGCTTTGCCGCCATATCCTGCGATTCGTCAGCTTCAGTTAGATCATTCGTCTCCCCTTCGTGCGTAGCCCCTTGCAGTTCGGCGATCGATAAATCGTCTTCGACATCCTGCAGATAATGATTCATAGCCCCTTTCCCCTTTCGACGCTCATCACGTTCCTGCTGCTTCCAGCGCGCGATGCACCGCTCCACACGCTTGTAGCCGATCAGTTTCGGATCAAGCCCCGCTTCATGGAAAATGGCTGACGGTGATTCGCCGGCGTTATAACGGCACATCACTTCCACCCGGAAACGGTCTGAATATCGGATGTGCGACGCACTCACACTTTTGACCGCCGGCAGGCTGGACAGATACGCACGCTCCTTTGCGGTAAATTTGCCATCAATCATTTTTTCTGCCCCTTATACTGCTACTGCCTGAACAGCTTGGTTCAGAATCATATCGGAGATTTCCCCATTAGCCCCTCGTTAAAACCCTCGAATAAAAAATCCCATTCCCCCCAATAAAAAGGAGTCCTATCTTACAAACAAAACAGTTCCGCCATTTTTCGCAGATAGAAAGGCTCACAGAATTACCCCCCCCCCTCCCCCCATAAAATTTACACAATCTTAACCTCACCCCCAGCACACCCTTTAGCACATCATGGGGCCGCTACGCCTCTGAACACCGTCATGCAGACTCACTAGGCTGGAAACATGACGCTAGAGCTCGTTTCATTGACTATCATCATGGCGGCGGCGGCCGTCAGCCCGATTGTGGCGCAGCTGATCCCGAGAAGATTCATTCCACAAACCGTACTGCTGCTCGTCGCCGGAGCTGCACTCGGCCCGTACGGACTAGGCATAATCGAAGTGAACGACGCCGTGAAACTCTTGAGCGAGCTCGGCATGGCGTTCCTATTCCTGCTCGCCGGCTATGAAATCGACCCGAAACGACTCGCCGGACATCAAGGCAAAGTCGGCCTTGTCACATGGATCATCACCTTGGGGCTCGCCGGATTCGTCGTGACCCTTCTTCCATTCTTCGCAAAGCAGGGCATCGACGGCATCGCCACGGTAATCGCGCTTACCACCACCGCTCTCGGCACGCTCATGCCGATTCTCAAGGAACGTAACCTCGAAGGCACCCCCATCGGCGACGCCATCATATCGTACGGAACGTGGGGCGAACTTGGCCCAATCCTTGCCATGGCCATCCTGCTATCCACCCGAACCGGCTGGCAGACCATGCTCGTGCTCGGCGCGTTCCTTGCCATCTGCCTACTGTGCGCAATGCTACCCACGAAAGCACTGAAAACCGGCCATCGCCTGTACCGTTTCCTTACGGAAAATGCGAACACGTCATCGCAAACGCTCATGCGACTGACCACATTCCTGCTCATCTTCCTTGTCACCATTTCTGCACTGTTCGAACTTGACGCGGTGCTCGGCGCGTTCGCCGCAGGCTTCATCCTGCGCTACATCATCCCCGACGGCAGCAAGTCGCTGGAAATGAAACTGGAAGGCGTCGGCTATGGCTTCCTTATTCCTGTGTTCTTCGTGGTGTCAGGCGCCGCGATCAACGTGCGCGCCGTGGCAGGCCGACCCGCGCTGCTCGTCGCGTTCATCGTAATGCTCATGCTGATTCGCGCGGTGCCCGTATATGTTGCGCTATCGCTCGATAAACGCGAGAATCCGCTGTCATCGCATCACCGCGTCACCGTAGCGCTGTATTGCACGACCGCGCTGCCGATCATCGTCGCCGTCACGTCGCTGGCGGTGAAGGTCGGCACCATGCAAGGCGACACCGCGTCGACACTGGTCGCAGCCGGCGCGATTACAGTGTTCCTGATGCCACTCCTTGGCTCGATCACATATCAGGTGGCCGACGTACATCCGGTCACCGCGGTTCGGGAGATTGCGCACACGCCATCCGATTGGCAGACGATCGTACGCGAGCATGCGCAGGTGCGTGCGCTGCTGCACCATCAGGACCGGCTCAAGCGTTTGGCGGAAACGTTGGACGCACTGGAAGCGCATGGACACGGCGATGAGCATCGAGCCGAACTTGTAAAACGTGCGCGCCGCGAAATCGACCGGCAGCTGAAGGAACTCGGCCTCGACCCGCAGCTCACCACGCAACTGCCACACAACTACCGTTATCCGAAGAACTGAGACGCGAATCCGAGCCTTTCCGATACTCTAATTGTCCGCTTCTGGTGAATCGGACAGTCGTCATTCCACAGACTTGAGCGAGCTGATGGGGTCGATACGGTCGAGGACGGGGTTGACAAACAGTTGCACAAGCAGCGCGAACATCATGGTCGCCACGACTGCGATCACGTAACTCAGCGGCTTGACCTCCACCTCGAAATAGAGCGACGGCATGTTGAGCGCCATGGTCAGCAGCCCGCCAACGAACCGGCCGAGCGGCAATCCCAGCACCACGCCCATGACGGTGAGGATCATCATCTCGCGATTCACATAATGGTGCACTTCACGGTCGAAAAAGCCGAGCACCTTGAGTGTAGCCATCTCGCGCACGCGTTCCGACACATTCGTATTGGCGAGAGTGAACAGCACCACAAGCGCCAAACCTCCGGCGAGCGCCACAATCAGCGCCACGACCGCGCCCATAAGATCGAACTTGAAACTGTCGGCCATGTGCGCGCTACTTACGGCTTTCACCACCGAGCTGTCCTTTTCGAGCGATTGAGCATAGTCAGTTTGCGATTGGTCAGAGCCGGAAAGTTTGGCATACATGGCATTCCAGGTCAGCGATTTCGTACTTTGCACGTCCGATTCTGCAGAAACGGACACGTTGGATACGAAGGATTTGCCGAACAGCTTGGCATAGTAGGTTTCGCTGATGTACACGTCCGATCCGATAAGATTGCGATTCACCGCGCTCACTTTCGCAGTGGCCTGCACGCCGTCGCCGTTGGTCAATCGCACTTTGCTTCCGGTGGCGATGCCAAGCGAGCTTGCCGCCGACTGCGCCACTATCACACCATCGTCGTCCAGCTTCAGCGAGCCTTTCCCGCCGATACTGGACGTGCCCAATATTCCGGAATGCACCGGCTGCAACGTGACCATTTTGCCCAGGTCGGACAATCGCTTTTCCGGCACTGCAACCAGCTGAATACTTTCACTGCCGACACTGCCACTGCTGTCGCCGCTGCCAGAATCGCTCTTCCCAACAGCCATATCACCTGATTCGATACGCACGTTCATCGTGGACGTGGTACGACCGTCCGACGCGACTTTGGCGCGCATTTCGTCCGCGTCCGAATCGCCAGAAACCACCATAAGATCGTATTGGTAAACGTCACGATATTGCTTGATACCAAGGTCGGCCACGGTGTCATTGATGGCTAGGCCGCAGACGATGAGCGCGGTGCAGCCGGCCACCCCGCCGATCGTCATGATAAGGCGCGACTTGAAGCGGAAAATGTTGCGCGCGGTCACTTTGCTGAGGAATCCCATACGATTCCAGACCGGCTTGATTCGTTCCAGCAGAATACGTGAGCCGGCACGCGGCGCTTTCGGCCGCATCAGCGCGGCGGGCGTCATGCGCATCTCCTGCACGCACGCGTAAATGGTGGCGGCGAGCACACCGACCACGAACAGTGCGATGCCCAGCGAACCGTACAGCCAGTCGTATTCCAGTCGCACGCCAGGCATCACATACATGCCCTCCAAAACAACCAGAAGGAACGCCGGAATTCCAAGGAATCCGACAAGTAAGCCAAGCCCCCCGCCGATGAGACACGCCAGCAGCGCGAACAGCAGATAGCGCGACGCCACCGCAAGACGCCCATAGCCAAGCCCCACGTAGGTGCCGATGAGCGAGCGGTCCTCTTCGACCATGCGCGCCATGGAAGTCAGGCTCATCATCACAGCGACCACCAGAAACACGATCGGGAACGCGTTGCCGAGCGATTGGATGGAATCAAGGTCGGATTTGAGCGCGCTGAATCCACCGAGCGACTGCCGATCCTGCACATACCAGCGCACTTGCGGAATACTGGTTTTAAGCTCGTTTTCTTTGGTTTTCAGCGTTTGTTCGGTTTGCGCTTTCTGCTCGTCCAATTGCGATTGCGCCTGGTCGAGCCGCTGCTTGGCATGCGCAAGTTCGGGGGTTGCGGCGATGATGGTTTCACGCATTGTTTCACGCGTGGTTTCGTTGAGTTGGGTGGAATCCATTGCGCCGGTTGCACCGGCTTGCATGCTCATGATTTGGTCGACCTGCTGGTCGAATTGCCGACGATTCTCGTCGATTTGCGATTGCGCTTCCGCGAACTTCTTGTCGGCTTCCGCACGCGTGGCGGCAATCTGCCTGTTGCCCACGTCGAGCAGCTCCTGCCAGCGGACCTTCTGCCGGTCGGTTTTCACGGCGTCATCGATGCGGTCGGTCACCTGTTTGACGGTGTTTTCATACGATTCGTCGAACGTGTTTTCGTTGGCCGAACCTTTGACGAGCAGCGTGGCGGACGTGTAGAGGGTGCCGGTCACGCCGTCGGACGGAGCGAAGAACGTGTAGTCGGTGGCAGCGGTGGAACGAAACGAGGTCATGGCGGAATATCCGTCCGGATTGCTTAGATTCTGCGGATCGAGCACCACGCCCACGATGGTGAGCTTGGTCGGGAAGCTTGGTGCCTTATCTTCAGCACCCTGAGTGTCCGATTCACCAGAATCGGACACTGAAGTAGCGGAAGAAGAGGATTCGGGGGCTACGGTGAGGTGGCTGTCAATCTTTTTGCCGGAATCGCGGATAAATTTACGGGTTACTGCGATTTCGCCGGCTTTCTTCGGCAATCGCCCTTCCTGCACGTACGGCCAGTCAATACCGTTCGCACCGATTTCCTGCATGGTCGCCGATTTGCGGCCGCCCAAATCGAACGTCACTTCCTGTGACCGCTCCGCCTGCACCTTCGCTACACCGCGCACCTTGCGTAACGCGGCAATATCGTCATCCGTCAATCCTGCGGTAGACAGCACCTGAATATCGTGCAATCCTTGGGCGTCGAAAAAACGATCCGTCGCAAGAAAAGCATCTCGGCAGCCCGCGTAAATGCCGGTAAGCACAGCCACGCCAAGCAATGTAATCATGGCGATTGAGACGAATCGCTTCCACGCATGCAACCACATACGCACCATGTCTTTGACGAATGCCATGACGACCTCCAGCCCCGCAGCGTTCAAGCAGCACCAACCATCGCTCTCACAACCTTCATTTTATTGGACTATCGAACTATTGAACACTATGAAACCGAATCCACGCGCTACAGCTACAATCGGGGAAGACGCGCCATGCCAAAAACCATAGGCGCGTCACCTACCACTACTGCCGAACGCAACATCGCCAAAATCGCCAAACTTTTGCTGAATTTGCTGAATTTGCCGAATTTGCCGAATATTGCTGAGGCACCCAAGAAGAGGAAGCATTCATGAGCGACGCAACCGTTGCGAAGAAACCGCGCGAAACCGACGATGTGCCGGTTCCGCCGACGCTGCGCAAGTCTTTGAAGAATCGTCATATTCAATTGATCGCATTGGGCGGCGCGATCGGCACCGGCCTGTTCTATGGTTCTAGCGAGTCGATTCAGCTGGCGGGCCCGGCCATTCTGCTCGCCTATCTAATCGGCGGTCTGGCAATTTTCCTGATCGTGCGCGCACTGTCTGAAATGGCGGTCGAGGATCCGAAGGCGGGCGCGTTCAGCTATTACGCCACGCAGTACTGGTCGAAGCGCGCAGGCTTTATTTCCGGCTGGAATTACTGGTTCAACTACGTGCTCGTGGCCATGGTGGAGTTGGCCGTGGTTGGCTCGTTCGTGAATTACTGGTTCCCGAACATTCCGAAGTGGGTGTCGGCGGCGGTGTTCCTCGTGGCGATCGCGGCGCTGAATCTTATGGGCGTGAACAAGTTCGGCGAATTTGAATTCTGGTTCGCCATCATCAAGATCGTGGCCGTGCTTGCCATGATTTTCGGCGGTTTGTATGTGATCATCGCGAATGTGCCGACCGCTTCGGGCATTCGCGCGTCGTTCGCCAACTGGTTCACCGTTGACGGCGGATTCCTGCCGCATGGCCTGATGTCTCGCAATGCGGACGGCACGTGGACTGGCTTGCTGATGGCGCTGGTCGTGGTGATGTTCAGCTTCGGAGGCACCGAACTCATCGGCATCACCGCGGGCGAGACCGAAAATCCGCGCACCACCATTCCGAAGGCCACGAACGGCATTATCTGGCGTATCCTCGTGTTCTACATCTGCGCGCTCGGCGTGATCATGGCCGTAGTCCCGTGGAGCACGATCGACGGCAATTCCAGCCCGTTCGTGCAGATTTTCGACTCGGTGGGCGTGCATGCGGCCGCCGGCATTCTGAATTTCGTGTGCTTGACCGCCGTAATGAGTGTGTACAACTCTGGCCTGTACGCGAACTCGCGCATGCTGTATTCGTTGGCGAAACAGGGCAACGCGCCGGCTTATCTGGGCCGTTTGAACAAGCGCGGCGTTCCGGTCGGTGGCGTGATCACGTCGGCCATCATTATTGCGATCGCCGTAGTGGTGGTGTTCGTGTGGCCTGATTTCGCGTTCAATTATTTAATGTCGATCGCCACGATCGCCGCTGCGATTAATTGGATCATGATTATGATTACGGAAATTAAGTTCCGTCGCGTTGTCGCCGCCGGCGATGGTCCGAACAATCTGAAGGGATTGAAGGGCCAGGAAGCGCTTGACAAGCTCGCTTTCAAGCTGCCGTTCGCCAAGGTGACGCCGTATTTGGTGATCACGTTCATGCTGCTGGTCGTGGTGCTGATGTGCTTCTCCGCAAGCTATCGCATCGCCGTAGTCGCCGGTGTGATTTGGCTGGTCGTACTGTTCGCCGCCTATCAGATCACACAGAAGCGCGCCTGAAGTCGTAAGACAACAATGCGCCTGTGCCTCAAGCGAGGGGCACGGGCGCTTTTTTGTTTCAGATTTCAGATTCTGATTTGCAATCCGTAATTCCCGCTTTTTCGTTGCGTATTCCGTGATCTTCACGTTTCAAATTCCAAATTTCGCTTCCGTATCGCAGTTGACTCGCCAAACTTAATCGCTTAGGCTTTTCTTAAGCTTGACGCTATACGGTGTTGGGCGAACAACGGCAAACGGGATTGCCGCAGCAAATACGCAATCGCGATTTTTTAACTCATCATCGCATCTTATTCCCCTGCCGGAGCGGGACCGGTCGAAGCGCGGGCACGCAATTCGTACGGCTCTTCCATCAGATGCCCCACACGCTCGCAGCATAACGCATTTGTATTTGATTCGTATTTGACTGACGTGCGATCAGCAGGATTTCAGTCGCAATACAAAGCGTGCGATTGCAGCACATTATAAGCACAGCAATCGCACGCTATTCATTGTCAGCTATCGACAATCATTCAACGTGATCAGAGTCGGTGTGATCGGTCAGGTCTAGCTTGAATGGGTGAGCAGGCAGATTATTGTCATTAAACAACGGTGCCGGACCCCAATTACGCCATGCGTAACGCATCATAACCGGTTGCGGCACTTTCGGCGTGGCCAACGTAATCGTGCCAATACTGCGGCTGTTGATCGGAATACCGAATTCCGTAGCGTTGTAATCGACCACATTGACCTTCGCGTTGACCAGATCGTCAATATCGCAATCCACGAAAATCGCGGCGTAGGCCGGATGGAACACGCCATCGGCACCGGCAAGCTCGAAACCGGAATGTTCCGGCAAACGCACCAACGAAGGCAGGCTCTTGGCGAGCTCATCGCCGAAACTGTCGGGCGTAGTACCGCTGAAATGCAGGCCGTGCGCGTACCGGAAGAACAGACGCACGCGACCGCCTTCGTCGCAGCGGAAGCCCAGCACAGTCGGACCATACACCGGAATACGGCTCATACCATACACTTGGCGAAGCGCACAATTGCCTAGACGCTCGCCGGGCGTGCGCTTATCAACCGGGTGAATATTGTTGTATTCACCGCAATCCATGGTGCAGATGGCGAACACGTTGTCGATGGACTGCGCGGCATCCCACTGGGCTTCGCGCAGCACCGGCCACAGCATCGGATCACCGTCGCTCTCATCGACCGTCTTGTCGATCCATTGCGGCAACTGCACAATCAGGAACGGTAGGCTTTCACTCCACAGCGCACGCCATTCACCAATCATCATGCCCAGCAGCTCACGATAGGAATCGCAATACGGCTCGTCTTCCTCGCCCTGATACCACAGGAATCCAGCCAAGGAATAGGGCACAATACGCTCCAGCATGGCATGGAACGGACCAGTCGGACGCCACTGTGAAGTCGGCGTCATCGGTGGCGGCCACGGACATTCGCCATACTGTTGGGTCAGCGTATCCCACGTCACATCAGGATCGGCTTCACGAGCTGCAGCAATCGACGCATTCCAAGTATCAGAACGCGACTGCCATTCGCTGTACTCCAAATCGAACTGTCCCTGCGTTTTACCGGCGACCGCCTGCTCGTAGCGAGCAAGATAAGCACGCCCGGATTCGCTGGAATTCAGCGCATCCTCGCTCATCCAACAACTAATCGACGTACCCCCGATATAACAGTCGATAATGCCGATTGGAAGGTCGGAATCAAGTTCATCACGCAGTTTTCGCGCAAAATAGTACGCTACAGCACTCATCACGCCACTGTTTTCGGGCGATGATTCCTGCCAACTTGCCGCATGTTCGGCATTGCGATTAATCACGCCGGTTTTCGGCACATTGTAGAAACGCAGGAGCGGATCAGCGCAGCTTTCGAGGGCTTCCTCGGCGTTTTCACTGTTGCGCAGCTCAAGTTCCATATTGCTTTGCCCGCCGGCAAGCCACACTTCACCGATCAGCACGTCGTAATATTCGATGAAATCGTTGCCTGCGGTAACGCGCAGCGTGTAAGGTCCGCCTTCGGGTTGCGCGGGCAACATAACGCGCCACGGAGAAAAGCCGTTCTTGATTTCTTTGGAGGCGTACGCGTGCGCCTGCACGATCACGGAACCATCGAAATCGCGTATTTCCGCCGAAACCTCAAGTCCGGCGCAGTCGGCATTCAACGCACCGAACACGGCAATGGGTTTGTTACGTTGCAACACCATATGCGAGGCGAAAATCGCGGCAACGTGCAGAACTCCTGCCGTGCTACGGTCATCGATGGGTTCAACCGATGTTGTCATTTCAGAACCAAGAGCAGGACCAGTCGCAGTGACCATGACATCTCTTCCTAATCAAAAATCCCTACGCGTTGTATCCTATGCCACCTTCCCGTCAAAATACATGAAACTTGCCGTTGCCGCGACGGATTTTTACGGTTTCGCGGCTCACTTTGTGGACCAGACACGCTACAAGATGGAGGCTCCGGTAGGATAGACCCCAGTTTGCAGGACAAAATCCATGCATGAAAACACGAATTTCATCTGCGAATGGTAGAAACCCGAACGCTTTTCCAAGCGTTCACCCCACTACATAAAAGGAGTGCCAAGTACAATGGCTGCACAAATCTGGTATGAGAACGACGGCGATCTCTCGGTCCTCGAAGGCAAGAAAGTTGCCATCATCGGTTACGGTTCCCAGGGTCACGCCCACGCGCTGAACCTGCGCGATTCCGGTGTGGACGTCGTCGTTGGCCTGCGTCCGACCTCCAAGTCCGTTGAGCACGCCAAGGAGCAGGGTCTGGAAGTCAAGTCCGTTCCGGAAGCCGCTGCTGAGGCCGACATCATCATGATCCTGGCTCCGGATCAGTACCAGCGCACCATCTGGGCCAACGACATCGAGCCGAACATCAAGCCGGGCGCTGCAGTCGCATTCGCCCACGGCTTCAACATCCACTACGGCTACATCAAGCCGTCCGAAGACCACCCGGTCTTCATGGTCGCCCCGAAGGGCCCGGGCCACATCGTGCGTCGTGAGTACGCCGCCGGCCGTGGCGTCCCGGTCGTCGTGGCTGTGGAGCAGGATCCGGATGGCAAGACCTGGCCGCTGTGCCTGGCTTACGCCAAGGCTCTGGGCGCTCTGCGTGCAGGCGCCATCAAGACCACCTTCACCGAGGAGACCGAGACCGATCTGTTCGGCGAGCAGAATGTGCTGATGGGTGGCGTGAACAAGCTCGTTGAAATGGGCTTCGAAGTCCTCACCGACGCCGGTTACCAGCCGGAGATCGCCTACTTCGAGGTTTGCCACGAGTTGAAGATGCTCGTCGACCTCATGAACGAAGGCGGCCTGAACAAGGCCCGCTGGTCCTGCTCCGACACCGCCCAGTACGGCGACTATACCAACACCTGCATCGACGAGCACGTGCGTGAGCGCATGCAGTACCACCTGAAGCGCATTCAGGATGGCTCCTTCGCCAAGGAGTTCATCGATGATCAGGACGCTGGCGCTCCGAAGTTCAAGCAGCTGCAGGAGGAGTACGGCAACGTGCGCATCGAGACCGTTGGCCCGAAGCTGCGCGCCATGTTCTCCTGGAACAACGGCAAGGATGATGACGCCGACATGGCCACCTTCACCGGCAAGATCGCCCGTGGCTGAGTGACTTAGGACTTCGCTTGATCGGGATTCCGATCAAGCGGCCTCGGTCCATCGGAATCCGGTCAATTGGTCCCGATGGACCGGATCGCAAGCCTCAATTACCAATGGAAGGCCGTCGCCCGTTTGTGGGTGTCGGTCTTCCTCTATTTTCAGAAGATTTCACGGTTTTGAGGTTTCAAGGTTCCGAGATTCCAGAACCACGGTTCCAACGAATAACCCCGTACTCGAAAAAAATGCGATCCTCGCCACCAATCCCCGGCTAACACAGGCAAGGGGGCCTTGAATCGACAGAAACCAGAAGAGACCATACCCCCATACACGAAAAAGTCGAGAATCGCAAGCAAAACCGGAGATGATACAGAAACGGGGGCATCAAATCACCAAAAACAGCATGAACCATACCCCCATGCGCGAAAAACCCGATTCATCGCACCAAACACCTGTCAGCGCGGCAAAAGGAGCCAACACAACGCAAAAGACCGCCGTCCGAACGAATCGGGCGACGGTCTTAATGCTTCAGATTCCGGCTCTCAGCTCGGAATCAGGCGATCTCACTGAACCTGGGTACGAGCAATCTTGCCGTTGAAGGACTCGGCCATATCGGCATCGGCGTCCACCTGGTTGTTCCAGGAGAACATGGCGCGCAGCTTCGGGCCAACGGTCTCCAGGTGCGGGTGGCTGTACTCTTCCTGCAGCTGCTTGAACTTCGGAGCGCCAGCGGCCTGATCATCCATGAACTCCTTGGCGAAGGAGCCATCCTGAATGCGCTTGAGCTGGTACTGCATGCGCTTCTTGGTCTCTTCGGTGATGACGGTGGAGGTGTAATCGCCATACTGAGCAGTGTCGGAGCAGCTCCAACGAGCCTTGTTCAGGCCGCCTTCGTTGGCCAGATCCACCAGCATCTTCAGCTCGTGGAACACCTCGAAGTAGGCGATCTCCGGCTGGTAGCCAGCCTCGGTCAGCACGTCGAAGCCCAGATCGCACAGGTGGTTGATGCCACCCATGAGCACGTCCTGCTCGCCGAACAGATCGGTTTCGGTCTCCTCGGTGAAGGTGGTCTTGATGGCGCCTGCACGCAGAGCGCCCAGAGCCTTGGCGTAAGCCAGGCACAGCGGCCAGGTCTTGCCATCCGGATCCTGCTCCACAGCCACGACGACCGGGACGCCACGGCCGGCGGCGTACTCACGACGCACGATGTGGCCCGGGCCCTTCGGAGCGACCATGAAGACCGGGTGGTCCTCGGACGGCTTGATGTAGCCGTAGTGGATGTTGAAACCGTGAGCGAAAGCCAAAGCAGCGCCCGGCTTCAGGTTCGGCTCAACCTCTTCCTTGTAAACCTTAGCCTGGTACTGGTCAGGCAGCAGAATCATGACCACGTCGGCTTCGGCGACGGCCTCGCCGACCGGCTTGACTTCCAGGCCCTGCTCCTTGGCGTAATCCACGGACTTGGAGGTCGGACGCAGGCCAACGACGACGTCCACACCGGAATCGCGCAGGTTCAGTGCATGAGCGTGACCCTGGGAACCGTAACCAAGGATGGCCACCTTCTTGCCTTCAAACACAGACAGATCGGCGTCCTTTTCGTACCAGATAGTTGCTGCCATGATTGGCGCTCCTTTTATTTTCTTTTATCGCTTCGGGATCGTACTTTTCCCGAAAAAACTTTCGATTTCTGTTACTTGTTCGGTTGTTGCAACGACTTGTGATTCCTAGGATGTTACTCCCCCCGGATTGTGTCCGAGAAATCACACCGCCTCTCCTGCGGAACTGTTCTAGTCCCGTTTTCTTTATATTGGTTGCTGACGTTCACATAGTGGTTATGTTTTGCGTCAAACGCTTTTTGTGAGGGCTTCGGGCGATTCCGCCCGGGCACCGCCGAAGCCCTCACGGACATCACTTGGTGAAATCGACGTCCTTGGTTTCCTTGCAGCTCAGCACCGCAACAAGGCAGCACACGGCCATTACACCGAGGTACAGACCGACGGAGTGCACACCCCAGTGGTGGGACAGCCAAGTGGCGATGGTCGGCACGAATGCCGCGCCGACGATGGCGGCCAGGTTGTAGCCGATGCCGGAGCCGGAATAACGCACGTTGGCGTCGAACAGCTCCGGCAGGAACGCGCCGATCGGACCGAATGCGGTGCCCATCAACGCGAAGCCGATGCACAGGAACAGCAGGTTGGCGGCGAAGTTACGCTGGCCGACGACCGACGGATCAAGCAGGAACGGGAAGAGCAGCGCGAATGCCACGAGGCAGCAGGACGAGATGACGATCACGCGCTTGCGGCCGAACTTATCGGCGTTCACGCAGGAAATGACGATGAACGCGGCGAACACGCAGATGGCAAGCATCAGCATGAGCAGGTATTCACGATTGGTGAAACCAAGGTTGCCGCCGCCCTGCTCGACGGTTTTGGTGCCCCAAGCGAGGGACCAGGTTGCCAGCGTGTAGAACAGCGTGTAGGTGACGGCCACCAGGAACGTGGCTTGGATGACTTCCTTCCAGCTCTTCTTGAACACTTCTGTCAGCGGAGACTTGACGACCTTCTTCTGTTCCTGAGCCATGCGGAAGATCGGGGTCTCCTCCATCTGCACGCGCACCACAAGACCGACGATCACCAGCACTGCGGACAGCAGGAACGGCACACGCCAACCCCATGCCAGCATCGCATCGTCATCGTTGAACGTTTCCAACAGGAAGTAGGTGCCGTTCGACAGGAAGAAACCGATCGGAGCACCCAATTCCGGGAAGGAGCCATACAGCGCACGCTTGTCTTCCGGAGCGTTCTCGGTGGCCACCAAAGCGGCACCCGACCATTCGCCGCCCAAACCGATGCCCTGCACGAAACGGCACAGGCACAGCGCAGCGACAGCCACAATGCCCCACTGGCTATAAGTCGGCAGGCAGCCGATCAGGAACGTGGCGACACCCATGGTCAACAGCGAAACCACCAGTGTGGTCTTGCGGCCCATGCGGTCGCCGAAATGGCCGAACACCAAGGATCCGAGCGGACGTGCGATGAACGCAATGGCGAAGGTCAGCAGGCTGGCTAGCAGCGCGACGGTCGGATTGGTGGTGTCTCCGAAGAACACCTTCGGGAAATAGTTCGCAGCGGCGGTGCCGTATGCGTAAAAGTCGTAGAACTCGATGGCGGTGCCGACCATGGAAGCGGCGATCACGGTTTTCACCGAATCGCGCACCATTGCCTGCGCTTTACCAGCGGCTGCTTCGACTGCACTCATTGGATTACTCCTGTTACGTCTGTCATGTGCTACCGGCTCCCAGCATGCGCCGATAACGTCTTTCTTCTATTCTCTTGTTGCAGTCTTCATTTCGTTGCCTTACGCCTTGTGGGCGGCAACAAAAAGGCCCCGCAGTATGCAGGGCCATCAACGTGTGTGTTTTGCGCGCTTCAAACCCTGCCTCCGTTGGCGAGGGATTGAAGCTGCATTGCTCGAATCAGTCCGCCAACGAAAGCGGAATAATAATTCGTGCGGACAGCAGTACGCGTGCAACCATTCCGTTCATCGTGGCGAACCTCCTTTCGCAAAGTCTTGTATTCGGCGGACGATCCGCTCGAACTAAGCCGTAAAGATAAGCGCGTCCACATATCCTTTCTACTAAGGGTTCACTATGTGGACGCGCAATTTTGAATTTGATATTCGTTTTTCGGATTATCTCAGATCATCCAAATCATTTCAGCAGCAACGTCAGCACGCCCGCAATAGCCATGCAACCGGCGGCAACAGCGAAAATCAGCAGATACTCGCCAGTCACCGCAATCGCAATCGCGCAAACGACAGCGCCAATCAACGAACCGAACGTATTCGCCAAACTGAACGCGGCCAACGAACGACCAACGGAACGCACATCCGGCAACGTCGCAAGATTCAACCCTTGGCTCACGCCGTCATACACCACATACGCGAAACCTGCAAACAGCGCATACAACGCGACCGCCATCGCTCTATCGATCGGTGTCAACGGAAGTACTACAGCAACCACAAACAACAGGCAGGCGGCAATTGCGGGAATACGGGAATCCTTGAAAGCGCGGGCGATACGACCAAGCAGAAGCGCAGCCAACAGCGAGCCGACGAACGCGGCAACGGCCATCACCGACATAACCGCAGCCGCTCCGGACAAACCAAACATGGCGACCTGCGAAACATCACCCAAACCATCCTGCGCAAGATACCACTGGTAAATCGCAATGCCGGAAGTGGCTGCGATGGCAAACATGCGCGCGGCAAACGCAATGAAGAACTTCGGAGCGCCCTTCGGCGGGCGATACTGCGAAAAATAATCGCCCTTCTTCACATCCTCACGAGGCAAATAGCTGCTGGAACCCTCAAACGGCAACACCAGCAACGTAGCCATACCAGCCACCACCAGGCACAACGCAAACACCATCATGGCGAAACGCGTGGTGCCATTCCAACCGGAATCGTCGGCGGCCCACGTAAGCGAAACGGCCGCGATAATGCCCAACACCTGTCCGAACGCCTGGCCAACGCCACGCCACGCGTCCGCACGATCACGGAACTTGTCGGGCACGCGCTCACCGAAAGCGGCCGCCAGCGGCATCGACACCATCGCATATCCGATCAGCGTGAACAGCCAGAACACGATGACCAACGGCATGAAATCGCATGCGGAAAGAATCGCCACCGACGTGGCAGTCAGCACCGTGCCGGCGATGATCCACGGGGTGCGGCGGCCCAGCGGGCAGTACGAATGGTCGGATCCGACGGAAATCCACGCGTTCATCAGGAACGTCAGCAGCGTGCCAACGGCGCTGAGCAGCGCCAGATCGGTGACGCGGTCGGTGCCGGAAAGACGGCTGATGGTCTGTGGAATGAGCACGGAGTTGAGCGCGGCCATCGGCGCGGTGAACAGCAGCGCGCCAAGCGCGAAGCCGGCGGTGAGGCGATGCACCTGCGGCTTGGTGGGCGTAGTGCCGTCGGGCGCGGTCATCGGATCGCGCAGGTCAAGGAACGACGATTCGAGGTTCGGCACGGCGGCATCAAGATGGGCGAACGCGGTCAGCGGGGAGCCACTTTCCGTGTTGATGAGGGTCTGCTGCACTTCCGGGCGCTCGTTGGAAGCCTCGGGCACGCGCGGATTCTGCTGTACGGCCAGGCGCTTCAGGGCCGCTTTGGCCTCTTCGGTCAGCGTTTTTTCGTAATCGGGACGGTCATCGATGCCGGGGCGCACAAATACCTGGCCCGGCAGCGGCTGCGGCTGCATTGGAGTCTGCCGCTCATCTGCATTATGTTGATTGTCTTCAGTCATCTCTTGGTTCTATTCCTGTTTTTCTTGTTTTATATTGTCGCTTCTCGTTCTTGCTTCTATTTCGTTACTCGTTTCGAAATGTCACACGAATATTCAGTACATATGAGAATCGCCCGGACGCACTGCAACAGTGCATTCGAGCGATTCTTTCGGCGAAATCAACCATATCAATACGTCCTGTCAGACAGCAGAAACATGCGACGGCAATCTCAATATCGATATCGCATAAGAAAAGCCCGGATGCGATTATCGCTTCGTATCCGGGCCGGTTGTGTGAGTCTGTTCAGTTATGATCGCGGATTCTGTACCGTTCGATCAGCCCTTGACTGCGCCGGAGGTGACGCCTTCGACGATGTAGCGCTGCAGGAACAGGTACAGGATGAGGATCGGCAGCATGGCCAGCAGCAGGGCCGCCATGATCAGGCCGATGTCGTTGGAGTATGTGCCGTAGAAGATCTGGGTTGCGATCGGGATGGTGTACAGCTCGCGGCGACCCAAGACCAGGGACGGCAGCAGGTAGTCGTTCCAGAAGGCCATAGCATCAATGATGGCCACGGTGGCCACAGTCGGCTTGAGCAGTGGGAACACGATCGTCCAGAAGGTGCGCCACTTAGAGCAGCCGTCAATGCTGGCGGCTTCCTCAAGCTCGTTCGGAATGTTCGTCTTGATGGCGCCATGGAACATGAACACAGCCAGGGAGACCGAGAAGCCGACGTGCATGAGGATCAATGTGACACGGCTATTGAGCACGTTGAACAGACCGCCATAGACGGAGACCAACGGAACCATGAGCACCTGGAACGGAATGACCATAGAGGCCACCATGAGCGCGAACACGATGCCGCAGAACTTCCACGACGGGTTACGCACAATCACGTATGCGCACATCGCGGAAACCAGAATAGTCAGGATGGTGGCGCTGACGGTGACGATGGTCGAGTTGCCGAACACGGTGAGGAAGTTCATCTTGTCCATGGCCCTCGGGAAGTTTTCCAGAGTGAAGCCATGCTTGCCAATCAAGTCCATCGGAGCGGTGTTGATATCCGCCTTCGTCTTGAAGACGTTGATCACGACCAGAATGAACGGCGCGATGAACAGCAGCAGCAGAATCGTCAGAACGACGATCATCAGTGCATGCAGAACCTTGGTGCGAGTGCTGGTTTGACCCTTCATTATGCTTCCACCTCACCCTTCTTACCGACGTACACCTGCAGCAGGCCGATCACCGCACAAACGATGAAGAGGACCAACGCCTCGGCTTGGCCTGTGCCGTAGTTCTTGTACACGAACGCCTGGTTGTAGACATGCATTGCCGCAAGCACCGACTGGTTGAACGGTTCACCCTTGGTAAGCGAGAGGTTCAGGTCGTAGACCATGAAGCAGCGGGTGGTGCTCAGGAAGATGCACTGTACGAAGGAGGAGCGCATCAGCGGGATGACCACGTGCCACATCGCCTTGCCCTTGTTGCAGCCATCGATCATGGCCGCTTCCTTCAAACTCTGGTCGACGCTCATGAAGCCTGCCACGTAAATCAGCATCATGTAGCCTGCGTACTGCCAGACCGAAACGAGGATCAAGCAGAGCATTGCGCCGTTTGGCGTGGAGAGCAGTGATGCGTGATCTGTTTGCGTCGCTGCTTCGGCGATGGCCACGAATGCACGGTTGAAGACGAACTTCCACACGTAGCCCAGAACGATGCCGCCGATGAGGTTCGGAATGAAGAAACCCGCACGGAAGAAGTTCTGGCCCTTGATACCGCTGGTCACCAGATAGGCGAGCAAGAAGGCGACGATGTTGGTCAGGATGACGGCGATGACGGAATAGACGAATGTGCGGCCAAGCGACTGCCAGTAAGCGGTGTCGGCGATGGCTGCCTGATAGTTGGTGAGACCGACGAACGGCTTCTTTGCCGAAACGCCATCCCAGCTGGTGAATGTGAGGTAGAGGCCATAGAAGAACGGTAGAATCACGACGGCGAAGAACAGTACCGTCGCCGGACCACCGAACATCAGAAACTGGCTGATCTTATAAGAAAGCTTGTTTTGTTTCATGATGGATCCCATTCTTGACGGGGATGTAAGGTCCGCAGTCGATGTTAACTGCGGACCTTGCATCATGTTGCCTTATTAGTGGGTTCAGGCGGTTGCGCCAGTAAACTTGGCGGACTTCCAGTAGGTCTCGACGTCCTTGGCGAGGGTTGCACGATCCTCATCGCCGGCAAGCCACTTCTGGAACTTGGCACCCAACACGGAGTAATGATCATCCGGCAGGTAGTTGTAGTTGTCGATAAGCTTGCCTTCGTCGGCATAGGACTTCACGGACTTGCCCAGCGGATCGGCCGCTTCGATACTGTTGTTCTTGAACGGGGAGATCAGAGCGGCATCATTGGAGATGAACTCCTGACCTTCCTTGTCTTCGGCAAGCCAGTTCAGGAAGTCCTTGGCGGCCTTACGCTGCTCGTCGGAGGTGTTGTCGGAGGAGTCGATGAAGAAGTACTTGGAGCCGCCGCCGACGAGCTTCTCATTGGAGCCGTCATCGGTGTTCTGCGGAACCGGCATGAGGCCCATGTTCTCGGTGTAATCGTACTGGTTAAGCACGGACCAATCCCAGTTGCCGCCGAACATGAAAGCAATTTCGCCCTCGGCCAGCTTCTGCTCAGTCACCTCACGCTCGGCGGAGATGGCGGAAGACTTGGCGTAGTTGTTGTCCTTCATCACGTCGAAGAAGTCCATCAGGGAGTTCCACTTGGCGTTGGAGCTGAGGTCAACCTTGCCGTCCTTGAGCTCATGGCAGAAGGCGTCCGGATCTTCCTGCTCCTCGTAGACTTCCGGCAGGAGGTGCCCGGCGAGGGACCAGTCTTCCTTCATGACACCGGTCGGGGATTCCATGCCGCCGGCCTTGAGCTCGTCGATGAGATCCTTGAACTCGTCAAGGGTCTTGTAGTTCTCAGGCTTGAATTCCTTACCGGTGACCTTCTTGATGGCGTCAGCATTGTAGATCAGGCCACGGGCTTCGACGGAAACCGGGAAGCCGTAAGTCTTGCCGTCGATGCTGATGGCGTAGTCAGTGTCCTTGACCCAATCCTGATCGGACAGGTCAACAGCGTGCTCCTTGGCCAGCGAGTAGACATCCTTGGCATCAACCATGGAGATGGTGTATGGATCCTTGGAAGCGTACTTAGTAGCGAGGTGAGCGGAAACGGTGTCGTTGGAGTAGTAGACCTCGACGTCTACGCCCTTCTCCTTGGAGTATTTCTTGGCCATGTCCTCCATCTGGCTTTCAATCTCGACCTTGGAGTTGAAGATAGTGACCTTGGTTCCGCTGGAGCTTGACGATCCGCACGCGCCCAGCATGCCGACGGTCATCATGGCAGCCACGACTGCCGCACCGGCTTTCTTCCATGAAGAGAACTTATTCATTTCCAATCCCTTTCTATCCACGATCCACCCCGCAGCTTTGCGTGGTGAAGTGATATCGAACAGCGAAACCCAACCTTCCTTGTTGTGTTCCTCAGTTCTTGATAGATGACTTTATCAAACCGGTTCGAGCCTTGTCAAACCGGTTCGAGAAAACCTTGGAAAGCCCCTCATCATCGGCGTGTCGCAACGCCTTGAGGCGTTGCAATCATTGATTGATTACAGTTAATAAAAAATGGCGCGCGGTATAATGACCATCAAAACCGCACAGCCCGTCCCAACACCTGTGATACAGCTGTGCATCGTAACGAAGGCGTGCGTTTTACGGAGGACAAATGGCATCCTGGCTCAACAATGCGATTTTCTACGAGATCTATCCGCAGTCGTTCAACGATACGAACAGCGACGGCATCGGCGATTTCCAAGGCATCATCAACAAACTCGACTACATCAGCAACCTCGGCTGCAACGCAATCTGGATCAACCCCTGTTTCGACTCATCGTTCTACGATGCCGGCTACGATGTACGCGACTACTACACCACCGCCGAACGCTACGGCACCAACGAAGACCTGCACCGACTGTTCGACCGCGCACATGAATTCGACATGCACGTGTTGCTCGACCTGGTGCCAGGGCACACCGCAATCGACAATCCATGGTTCCTGGAATCCGGCAAAGGCACGCGCAACGCATGGACCGACCGCTATATCTGGCGTCCGATGACACAATCGCCAAATCTGAATTCGCCATACGAATCAATCCGAGGCTTCCTTGGCGGCATCGCGGAACGCCCCGATGCCGCGGCCGTCAACTGCTTCTCCACGCAAGCGTGCCTCAACTACGGATTCGGAACCGTCACCGAAGACTGGCAGTTCGCCGCCGACTCACCCGAAGCGCAAGAGGGACGCCTGCTCATCCAAAACATCATGGATTTCTGGCTCGGACTGGGCGCGGACGGTTTCCGCGTAGACATGGCCGGCAGCCTCGTCAAGGAAGATCCCGACTATTATTGGACCAAACAGCTGTGGCGTCAGGTGCGCGCACACCTGGACGAAACCCACCCCGATGCCGTGCTGATCTCGGAATGGGGCGATCCAGTCAATGCGCTGCACTCCGGATTCGACATGGATTTCCTCCTACATTTCGGCCCCTCGCACTACCTCGACCTGTTTCGAGAGAACCCGTATTTCTCCGCCTCCGCCAACGGTGACATCAAGGCGTTCGTAGACACGTATCAGGCCATGCTCGCCGACACCAAAGAACTGGGATACATCTGCGTGCCGTCGGGCAACCATGACATGATCCGCATGCGCGACACTCTCACCCCAGACGAGATGAAACTCGCCTTCGCGTTCCTACTGACCCTGCCCGGCTGCCCGTTCATCTACTACGGCGACGAAATCGGCATGCGCTACGAGCACGGGCTACTGTCGAAAGAAGGCGGCTACGAACGTACCGGATCACGCACGCCGATGCAGTGGAATCGCAATACCAACGCCGGTTTCTCAGCGGCGCACAGCGGAGACCTGTATCTGCCGATCGACCCCTCCGACGACCGTCCGGACGTGGCTTCGCAGGAAGGCGACGCAGCGTCGCTGCTAGAAACGGTACGGTCGTTCAACACCTTGCGACTGGCTCATCCCGCGCTGCAGGCCGACGGAGCAATCGTATTCCTACATGCCGAGGACCATGCCCACCCACTGGTATACGCGCGCAGCGCAGGCGACGAGCGAATCGTAATCGCCATCAATACGTCCGACGCCGACGCAAGCTGCACGCTGCCCGACGATTACGCGGACCAGCTTGCGCACGCCGACGTCCTGCTGGCGGTTGGCGACGCAGCGGCCCGCTGCGACGGCACCTTGCTGCATACGCCCGCCGGCAGCGCGACGATATTCGGATAAGTCACAATATACGATCAGGGGGCATTTCGACCAAGTCGCGAAATGCCCCCTGATTACTGTGGAAGGCTCGTTCAGGAACGCTCAACCTTACGCCCCTTCGTATCGATCTCACCATCGACACGGCGAAAAATCCAGTTGTAAATCCATGCGCAGCAGTATTGCGGTAGCGAAATACCCATCATCAGCAATAGCGGAATAGCGTAGACGAAAAACTGCACGTATAACGCGGCGAAAGCGGCAAGTATCACCAGCATGCACAGCGTGCATGGGAAGAAGCCAAGCGCGAGTTTCGCCGCGTTCCTCAGCATCGTCGACGTGGGATTGTCGTAACGGGACAGCAACGGGAAAAAATACTGCGCAATCGCAATGATGACCAGTCCGGCGAACACCACGACGATCATCATCGGAATACGCAAAGCGTCCGACGACCAAGCGAGCATGCCGTCGACCGTCAGCACCGCCGCAGCCAACAGGAATGCCAGCCACGGCAGCAACGACTGCTTGAGGTTGCGCTTGAACGAGTCAAAAAACTGGCGCGACACATACGTCTCCTCATGACGGACCATGTGCCACAGCACGTTGTGCATGGCCGTGAATGAAGCGCCAGCCGTAACGATCGGAATGCAGCAGAGCAACGTGAGCACGTTAAGGATGATGAGATCGAACAACACACCCATGATGGTGAAGAACATGTTGTCCTGATCGAACAGGTTCGACATCTTTGACATACTGCACACCTTACCCGCTTGTGCTTGGATTTCAGCTGATTCTCGGGAAAAACGATTTCTTGAGAACCAGAATGCGAATCGTCCTTCCTGAAGGAGAGGTGACAAGAAGGACGATTACAGATTTATGGATGCACGCGCGATCAAGCGACGACCGGTGGGTTGGCGATCAGATCGTCCGTACGATGTTCACCCGCGGAATCACGCCATGCGAGCGTGGCGACCGGCGTGGTGTTCTCCACACCAAGACCGCGACCCGGCTCGAACGTGAGCGTAGCCTCGGTAGTTGCGCCCTTCCACGTGAAGCTGATGGACGTGTCACCGTCGGCGCCGTACGAAAAGGTTCCGTCGAACGCGTCAAGCTCATTGCGGAACTTGGCGAGCGCATTCAACGCCTTCACCACCGGACGCTGCAGATTCTCATCAATCTCAGCAGTGGAATAATAGTGACGATTGATATCGCGGCCATTGTTGGTCTTGCGCAGCAGCTCCATGTCGTTCTTGCCGGCAAGCGCGCCAACATAGTAGACCTGTGGAACGCCTGGCAGGAAGAACTGCACTGCGCGAGCCGCAATATAGTGCTGATCGTTGCATCCCAGCGCCGAATAGTAGGTGCTGTTGACCTGATACAGATCAAGATTGGACGCGGCAGCGCCGGTAGCGGCCTGCGATTCGCCGTGCGTGTTGGCGTGGATGGTGTTGACGAGATTGTCAACGTCCTCATCCGGCACCAGGCCCTTGAGCGAACGATCCAACTGGTCGGAACCAATATCGATCACTCCGATGCCATCATGCGTATCGAGTACGGTGACGGCATTGTTCGGACGGATGTCGGTCCAATGCGCGACCGGCTCAACGTGACCGGTATTCAACGAATGCAGCAGCAGCGGCGGAAGCGCGAAATCGTAGACGCGATCGACCTTCGATGCAATCTCAACCTGCTTCTTGTAGTAGGAATGCACTTCGATGAGGATTTCCAGACCGCGCTTGACACCCTCTTCACGCAGGCGGGAGATGAGCTTGAACGTCTTCGGAGTCATGAAGCAGCTCGTGCCAGCTTCCTTAGCGCCGTAGCCGACGGCGTCGAGACGAATGTAGCTGACGTGGGATGCGGCCATCTGATCGAAGATGGACATGAGGTATTCCCAGCCTTTGTCGGAATCGGTGTCGATGTCCACCTGCTGCGGGGTGAAGCTGACCCATACCAGACGGGTCTTGCCAGCGAACTTGTAGTGGGTGAACGGCAGGCCCGGGCGCGGGCGGTAAATGCCGGCCAGATCCTCTTCGGTGGCGCCGTTCGGGAAGACGGAGCTCATGGTCAGAAACATCGGGTAATACTCGGATTCCTCACCTTTTTCAAGCACGTCTTGGAACTGCTTGGATTCCCAGCTCATGTGGTTGACGATGGCATCGACCATGATGCCGTGGGTCTTGGAAAGTTCAGCGACGTCGTCCCAGCTGCCGAGACGCGGGTCGACTTTGGTGTGGTCGATCGGGTCGAAGCCTGCATCCGCACCATCGAACGGAGTGAAGAACGGCAGGATATGCACGCCGTCATACACGCCGTCGAAGCGGGTGCGCAGGATGTCGGTCATCGAGCTAAGAGTGCCATCGCCGAGACGATCGGCGTATGTGATGAGTTGCACTTTGTTTTTCATGGGACCTCCCTTGGTTCATGGATGCAGGTGCAATGTGTACGCAGTGTATGCGTGCTTTTACATACTTGTACGTATCGAACCGGTTTGATATTACCTCGAAAGGGACGTTGATGTCCAGTAATACCGCAAAATGCGCGTGTCGAACCGGTTTGATGCGGTGTTCTACACAACCCAGCCTGTCCGACCCCAATGTGTCCGTTTCTGCAAGAATCGGACATCCAAACATCTCACACATCACACATGTCCGATTCAGCAGAATCGGACACATATGCACAAGTCGGATGATGAGCATGACTCTCGACGGGCGTTCGCTGGTTGTGGACGCCGCTGAAATCGATGCGATCCACACCGGGCACACGCATGAAGACGCGCAGCATCAACGCGTGGTATCGCCTGGCACCAGCGTCATGGGAATAAGCACGTTCGGCTCGAACGGCTTGGGGACGTTCTTGCGTGAAGCGTTAGCCGCGGCCACTTCCTCATTGGCAATAGCCTGCACGATATGGTCGGCCACCGACTGTGCGATCGCCGCGAAATCCTGCGCGACCGCGGTCAGCTTCATGCCGGCCAAATCAGTCAAATACGTACCATCGTAGGCAACGATCTGCAGCTCGTCAGGAATGGAAATTCCACGGCTCAACGCTTCGCGCACGCAGAACGACGCACCAATATCGGAACTGACCACGGCATCGACGCCGTCGGCCGTCACCTTGTCGAGCGCATTGCTGACCGCACGATGAAAGCCGGCAAAATCCATCACTTCGCCAGCTTCAACATACTCGTATTTCACGCCTACGGAGGTCAATTCCTGTTCCAACGTGAGGTAGTAGCGCACCGTCGGGAACGTGGTCTTTCCCAAATCGAACGGTCCTTCCTCGACTTCTCCGCGCGCAGCCAAATCGAAGAATTGATCTCGCGGACCGCCAATCACCACCACATGTTTGGCACCATTGCGGATCAGCATCTGCGCAATCAATCGCCCACCCTGCTCGTGGTCGGATCCGATCGACGAAATACCGTCTCCAAGCACACGGTCGAACGCGACGATCGGGCGATGAATCGACGTCCAATAATCGCCAGGATGCGAAGTGTGCGCACACATGACGATGCCGTCCATCATGTGCCGACGCAACATGTCGACATACTGGATTTCGCCGCCCGCCTCATCTGCGGTAGAGCACAGCATAGTGCGTAATCCTTGCGCAGCGAGCGCATGCTGCAGATGCGCGGTAAACGTTGCAAAGAACGGGTGGCGGATGGTGGGCACGATGACACCGACCAGATTCGTACGATCATGATACAGATTGCGGGCAAGCTCGTTCGGCACATAATTGAGCAGTTGCATGGCTTTGCGCACACGTTCGCGCATGTCATCAGACACGTACCCGTTGCCGTTCACCACCAGCGAGACGGTGCTCAGAGACACCCCGGCCTTCTTCGCCACATCGCGCATACCGACCATGATCGCACCTTCCCCGTCATCACTGTTCTATCGCCGTATTCTCACGTGCTTACCGCTAATATTACATTCATTTACATTCTCTCGAACCTGTTCGACAGTCCGGTGTGCATATCGTTTGACGAGGGCACCCCTAACTTTATTTCCATCATGTGATTTTCATGATGTCCCCTTGCCATCCTTCAGCAGCGGCTTGGTCTGGTCGAATGCAATCACCAGCGTTGCATCCGGACTGGCGGCCTTGATGGCGGTTGCGCTCAGATTTCTTTCACGCTACTCAGCGACCGTCCGTGTAACGTGAAAATTACGCCGGATTGGCGAGCAGCGCAATGCCGAAACCGGTGGCCACGCAAATGAGAGGCACCGCGACGGTTGCTATTCCATAGCCAAGAGCCAGCGTAAAACGACGCTGGCGAATCAATGAAACCACTTCGTTGAGCGCCGTGGAGAATGTTGAGAAACCACCGAGAAATCCGACAACGAACATCATGACCGTGTCCATATCCACCGATTGCGAATAGTAGGACATCATGGCGATGCCTGCGCATAGCGAGGCGACGCCGTTGATGACGAGCGTGGATAGCGGGAAGTTGCGGTTCGTTCTCCGATTCTCGCGGTTCCAGCCTCGTTGAATTGACACGTCGAGCACGTAACGGGCCATGGCGCCCAGACCGCCGAACAGACAGATCATCCACATCATCAGCGCACCTCCCCGGTAGCCGGGTCGGCGACAAGCGAAATCTCCGCAGTGATCGGTTTGGGCTCGAAGCTGGGCGGAAGCAGGTTGGCCGGCTGCTGGATCGGCTGCGACTGCTGCTGGGGCTGCTGGATTGGTTGCGGCTGCTGAATCGGCTCGGGCAGCTGCCCCAAGTCTGGAGTATCCGGCTCGCGCAACAACGGCTGCGATGACTGTGTCAGCTGAGGAACGACCAGCGGCGGAATCTGCGGAACGTGGCCTGTCTGCATAGGCTGGATGGCAGTCGGCGGCACGGTTGGCGCTTCGACTCGCGGAACCTGTCCCGTCTGTGCAATCTGCTGGGCCGTCTGCGCGGCCTGCTGCGCCACCTGCGCGGCTTCCATTGCGGCCTGCGCGGCAGAACGCGCCACGTCGGCCACTTTCACATGGCGTACGCCCTGCGTGTCCGATTCGACAGAATCGGACACGGAAACAGCTGAAAACGCACCCCGAACCCGCTTTCGAGTACTCCGTGACAGCAGTGCCTGCATCAGAACCACGCCGGCGGCGGCAGTGAGCAAACCGCCTGCAAAATTTCCCGCAAGATAGCCAAGCGCACTGGCGATATGCCGCTCATGCAGACCTTCCATCGTTTCCAGCATCACACCGGACATCGTCGAAAGCCCGCCAAGCAAGCCGAGCCCAACACCACGGCTGACAACCTGCCGCACCCGGCGACGCAGCCACGAAGCGGTCACCATGAATTCGGTCAGCATCGCAAACAGGAAGCAGGCGACCATATTCGACACAAACGTGCCCACAACGAACGGCGTCCCGCTAACCGACGGCAGAAGCATATCCAACGCATGCCGACAGCCGACTCCAACAAATCCACCGACGAACACCACAACATACATCAGTCCGTCGGCGAGCGGATTGAACCGCGCCTGCATACGTTTCATCGGTGCCAGGGGAATCGTAGGCGGATCCATGGTGTTAGCGGCGGGCGCGGTTGCACCAGCATGCGTCACCTCAACAGCGTCGATTGCCTGCGTGATAGGATGCGAGTCCTCACCCGCAGTCACCACGTCTCCCGGCGATTGTTCTTGCGATTCCATTGCGCTCCCCCTGTACTGGCCTTCCGCGGACAGCGTTGTTCCGCCCATAGGCCGTGCAACAACGAGCTGGGCCGCGATTGCTGCCTTCCTAACGCATATGAGTTTACACGGAGCGCCAACGTATGCACCCTGGATGTCCGATTCCGCAGATTCGGACATCCAGAGTCCAGCCGAATTCAGCCAGGCTCAGTCAAGCCGGGCATCACACAGCCGCCGCATCGCAGGTCGCACCTCGCGCTCCTCCTCGCCACTGAACAGCACCACCAGATAGTCGCCGGCACGCAGCCGTGTATCACCGCGCGGCACGATCTCGCTTTCGCCGCGACGCAGGCCGATGATCAGACACCCAGACGGCCAACGCACGTCACGCACCCGCTTGCCGTCCGCAATCGCCCCCATTTCCAATGGCAGTTCCATAATGCCGCTGCCCACATGGCTTGCGATTGCCATCTGCATGCCTTGCGCGCGCACGTACCGCTCCAGCAACTCCCCATAAATCGGTTTGGTGCGCAGCAAATCGGACACCAACAGCGCGATGAAAGCGACGGCCGCGACCGGCAGCATGTGCGTTAACGTTCCAGACATCTCCACAGCCAACAGAATCGACGTGATCGGCGTTTTCACGGACGCGGCGAGCGTGCCCGTCATCACGCACACCGCGAACACCGCCACTGCATCGGATGGCAGATCACCGAATCGATGCAACACTTCACCGCAGATGCCGCCGGCCAACGAACCGACCGCAAGAATCGGCATGAAAATACCGCCAGGCGCGCCCGAGCCGAAACTCGTGGATGTGAACAACATCTTCGCCACGAACAGCAGACACAGCATTCCCAAGCCGACGCGCGCATGTTCGGCGGTATCAATCAGATTCGAGCCGCCGCCGAGCACATCGGGCAACCAGATGCCGACAGGCAACGCGATCGCAATCGCAATCATAGGGCGGCTCCATGCCGGCAGTTTGCCGTACAGCGTCTGGAAGCCAAGCAACGAGCGGTTCATCAGCGAACCAACCAAACCGGCCACCAATCCCAACGGAATCAGCCACACATACTCTTCCAACGACAGCTGACCGATATCACCGAAATCCAAAACCGGACGCAGACCGAAACAGTATTTTGAGACGAAATCGGCGGTCAGCGATGCGGCGGTGGCGCCCATCAGAATCGCAGGGGAAAAACTCCGATGCACCCCTTCCAAAGCGAACATCATGCCGGACAGCGGCGCGCTGAACGCGGCGGACAAGCCGGCCGCGGCACCGGCGGTGACCAGATAATGCTCCTGCATGTCCTCACGGCGGCGGCCGCGCAAACGGTGGGACACACACTGCGCGCCAGACGCACCAATCTGAATAGACGGCCCCTCACGGCCGAGCGACAGACCAAACAACGCGCCCAACAGTCCACCGACGAAACGGACTGGCAGAATCGTCTGCCAACGCATCTTCAAGCCGCATATCACCACGCCGTTGGTCTGCGGGATGCCGCTGCCACCAGCCATCGGCTCCTTGCCGACCATCCACGCGATCGCCAGCGCGGCCGACACCGCGGCAACCGCCCACGGCGCAATCAGCCACGGGGTCTCGCGAATCCGCGCATATATCCAACGGGACGCATCCGTGCCGTATTCGATGCCGAGACGGTATACGACAACCAGCAATCCTGAAACCAGACCAATGACTATGCCGGCCGCCGCCATCTTCCACTTCAAGTGGTCGAATCGCGGAATCAGCCGGCGGATATCATGTGCCGCGTCGTTACCAGTCAAGCCGGGAAATTCGTTGCAGACGGTCAGTCGACCAACGAATTGATCTGGATGACATGGTCGCGCTGTGGGCCGGTGCCGATCACGGAGATACGGCAGCCGGACAGATCCTCAAGACGCTTGACGTAATCCTGACAGGTCTTCGGCAGATCATTGAAGTCGTGGATTTGGGAAATATCCTCGTCCCAACCCGGCATGGATTCGTAGATTGGTTTCGCCGCCGCGAATTCGGACTGATCAGTAGGCATATCGTCGCGGCGTTCGCCGTTGACATCATAGGCCACGCACAACGGGATTTCCTTCAGGCCGGTAAGCACGTCAAGCTTGGTGAGCACGATGTCGGTCAGGCCGTTGACCTGAGCCGCATAACGATTGACGACCGCATCGAACCAGCCGCAACGACGCGGGCGACCCGTAGTCACGCCATACTCATGACCCTGCGCACGCAGCCACTCGCCATCCTCGCCAAACAGCTCAGTCGGGAACGGACCCTCGCCTACGCGGGTCACGTACGCTTTGGAAACGCCGATCACGCGGGTGATCTTGGTCGGGCCGACACCAGTACCGGTGCATGCGCCGCCGGCGGTCGGGTTGGAGGATGTGACGAACGGATACGTGCCGTGATCCACGTCGAGCATGGTGGCCTGGCCGCCTTCGAACAGCACGGTCTTGCCTTCGTCAAGTGCCTTATTGAGCACCAGCGAGGTGTTGGCCACGTACGGCTTCAGACGTTCACCGAGCTTGAGCAGCTCGTCGGTAGTCTCGTCCACGTCGATCGGACGACGGTTGTACAGCTTGACGAGCATCTGATTCTTCTGATGCAGGCTCGCCTCGACCTTGTCATGCAGATGTTCGGCGTTGAACAGGTCGTGTACGCGGATGCCGACGCGGTTGATCTTGTCCGCGTAGGCCGGACCGATGCCGCGGCCGGTGGTGCCGATCTTATGCTTGCCAAGGAAACGTTCGGTCACCTTGTCGAGCGTGCGATGGTACGGCGCGATCACGTGCGCGGCTTCGCTCACCAGCAGTCGGGAGCAGTCCACGCCACGGCTTTCAAGACCGTCGATCTCCTCGAACAGCACTTCGGGATCGACGACGACGCCGTTGCCGATCACGGGGGTCACGTTCGGGCTGATGATGCCGGAGGGCAGCAGGTGCAGCGCATACGATTCGTCGCCGACCACCACGGTATGGCCCGCGTTGTTGCCGCCGTTGAAGCGGGCGACGTAGTCGACCTTCGTGCCGATCAGATCCGTTGCCTTGCCTTTGCCCTCGTCTCCCCACTGGGCACCGATCAAAACAATTCCAGGCATGTTGTTGCACCTCCGTGCGTAAGCGATTCTGTCTTAAGCCTTGCGCCTAAAGCCTTACAAAGATTACTCTTCACCCTCTACCGGGTCTGGGGGATGCTCACGGCTCCGGATCGACCGTAATCGGATTGCAACCGGTCCGAAAAACAGACCTGAAAACGCCCGAAAACAGTTCGAAAGACCGTTGGCTAGTTCAGCGCGCGGCCGGCACTGCCGAGCTGCTTGCATGCTTCGACCACACGCGCGGCCATCGCAGATTCAGCTTCACGACCCCAGGATCGCGGATCGTACAGCTTCTTGTTGCCCACCTCACCGTCGATTTTGAGCACCGAATCATAGTTGGAGAACATGTGACCGGCCACCGCACGGCTGAATGCGTACTGCGTATCGGTGTCGATGTTCATCTTCACCACGCCGTAGCTCACGGCCTGCGCGATCTCCTCCGGCGCGGAGCCGGAACCGCCGTGGAACACCAGGGCGAACGGCTTACCGGGAGCGACATCCAGCGAGTGCGCGGGGGCGGGCATTTCGCCGGCCTTGATCGCGAGCGCGACCGTGGTCTGGATTTCGTCGAGCAGTTCGGGGCGCAGTTTCACCACGCCCGGTTTGTATGCGCCGTGCACGTTGCCGAAGGTGAAGGCGGCCATGTAGCGTCCGCGCTCGCCGAGGCCGAGTCGTTGCGCGACGGCGATGCCTTGCGCGGGCGTGGAATACAGTTTGTCATTGATTTCGGCGCTGTGCCCGTCTTCTTCGCCGCCGACCGCGCCGATTTCGATTTCCAGCACGGTGTGCGCGGCTTGGGATTTGTCGAGCAGTTCTTCTGCGATGTCGAGGTTTTCATCCAGCGGCACTGTGGAACCGTCCCACATGTGTGACTGGAAGGTCGGTTCCTGACCGTGCTTCACCTGTTCGACTTCATGGTCGAGCAGGGGGCGCACCCATTCGTCCAAATACTGTTTGGCGCAGTGGTCGGTGTGCAGGGCGATGGTGATGTTGGGGTATTTCGCCGCGACTTCGTGCGCGAAGGCTGCGAAGGCAAGCGAGCCGGTGACGCGGTCGTTGACGCGTTGCCCGGAGAAGTAGGCGGCGCCGCCTACGGAGACTTGGATGATGCCATCGGATTCCGCCTCGGCGAAACCCTGGAGTGCGGCGTTCAAGGTCTGCGTGCTGGTCACATTGATCGCGGGATAGGCGTAACCGCCGCGGCGTGCGGCGTCCAGCATTTGCGCATAACGTTCCGGCGTTGCAATAGTCATACCTCCATTATCGCCCAACCCTATCCCACTTGTCATGTGACAACATTCGCCATCTTTCCTTTCCGTTTTCCCGACCGTCCGCTCCATATCCAGGTCGCCCGCCCCACTAGGGCCATATGCCGAGCGTTTTCGTCTCATATCCCGACACTTGCGGGACCGACCAATAAACATGGCGAAACCATTGCGATCGTTCCATCGGAAGTCATAGAATATCCACCGGATCGCGCGACGAAGAGCCCAACCGGGTATTCCCGCACGGGCATGCCGCCGCACGTAGATGTTGCGACCAATACCCACGAGGAGGCTTGATGCACCAGGTTTTCGCCATCTTCCTTCGAGACGTGAAACGCATTCTGAAGAACCCCGTGGCGCTCGTCGTCACGCTGGGTGTGGCCATCATCCCATCACTGTACGCATGGTGCAATATCCTCGCCAACTGGGACCCGTACGCGAACACGGGCAACATCCAAGTCGCTGTGGCGAACGAGGACAAGGGCACAACCTCCACGCTGGTCGGCCATCTCGACGCTGGCCAGCAGACCGTCAACCAGCTTAAGAAGAACCATCAGCTCGGCTGGCGTTTCGTTCCCAAGCAGCAAGCCATCGAAGGCGTGGAATCCGGTAAATACTATGCGGCGATCGTACTGCCGGAAGACTTCAGCTCCAGACTAATCGGCACCGTCACCGGTAAAGGCGACCGACCGTCGATCACGTACTACATCAACGAAAAGCTGAACGCGATCGCGCCGAAAATCACCGATACGGGCGCGACCACGATCGACGAGCAGATCAACACCACTTTCGTTTCCAGCGTGGCCGACGCCGTGGCAAAGGAAGTGAAGGAGGCAGCGGGAGAAACCACCGGCAGCGTGAAAAGCGCGCAAAGCGACGTCGTCAACGATCTGACCGACACCATCAACCAGCTCGAAACCGTCCAACAGCAGCTGCGCGACACCCGTTCCACGCTCGACAAGGCCCTCACCACCATCGATTCGACCAAACAGTCCAACATCGCGCTCGCCTCGGAAATCACCAACTCGCTTGACGCCGTCGGCAAGGCGTCCGACTTGCTGAGCGAGACGCGCACACAAACCGAACGATTCTCGAACACGCTGGTCGGAGCGCTCGACAACGGCAGCACGCAACTGTCCGGCCTGCAGGTCAACGTGAGCAATGCCACCGGCACCGTGCTCAGCGGACTGAACACTACGCAGGACGCGCTCGACCAAGTGTCCAGCACCATGCATCACGTCAACACCACCACCGGCAATGTGCTCGACGGCGTGGAGAAGGCGTTGCAGGCCAGCCAGCTGGATCCGAACAGCCAAACGTATAAGGATCTTTCCGCGCAGCTCACCGAAGCCCGCAAACAGCTGACGTTCCAGCAGCAGCGCATCGACGCCTTCGATCAGGACACCACGGCTGCGATCAACGCGGGGAAGAACACCGCGAACGGGTTCAACGACGATGTCACCACGCTGGCGAAGAACGGCACGGCGTCGATGGCGAGCGCACGCACGACCATCACCGGCACGGTCATGCCGAATCTCAACACCGGGCTCGATACACTCAGCCTGGCCAATGGGTCGCTGTCCGGCACGCTTACCACGCTGCAAAGCACGCTGGAACAGGGCAACGGGCTGCTCGACCAGTTGTCGCGCACCGTGACCCAAACGAACACCACCATTGCTGGCACGCAGACGCAGCTCGCCAATCTCGCCAAACAGCTCAACACCACGCGCACCGATGTGGCCGCGTTGAGCAGTTCGGCGATGTTCCAGCAGCTTTCCCAAGCGCTCGGACTTGACACGAGCGAGGTCGGCTCGTTCGTGGGCGAGCCGGTGCATTTGGACGAACAGGTCCTCTACCCGGTCAAAAACTATGGTTCCGCGGTCACGCCGTTCTACACGAATCTTGCGCTGTGGGTCGGCGGATTCGTGCTCGTCGCGATCTACAAGCTTGAAGTGGACCGCGATGAGAAGATCCGCATGTACACGCCACGCCAAGGCTATATGGGCCGTTGGCTGCTGTTCGTCACGGTCGGATTCCTGCAGGCGATCATCGCCACGATCGGCGATCTCGCGCTGGGCATCCAATGCGAGCATCCGTTCCTGTTCATCCTCGCCGGCATTTTCGCCTCGTTCGTCTACGTGAACATCATTTACGCGCTCGCCGTGGCGTTCCGGCATATCGGCAAGGCCGTCGCCGTGATTCTGGTGATCATCCAGATTCCGGGCGCGGCAGGCCTCTACCCCATCGAGATGATGCCGGAATTCTTCCGCCGTCTGAAACCGTTCCTACCGTTCACCTACGGCATCAACGCAATGCGCGGGCCGATCGGTGGCATGTATGCCAACCATTATTGGAACGACATGCTCTCGCTGTTCTGGTATCTGCCTGTGGCGCTGTTCATCGGCTTGGTGGTCCGCAAGCTGGCGTTGAACCTCAACCGCCTGTTCGACAACCGTCTGGCAGACACTGATCTGATGATTACCGAACATAACGAAGGCACGGTGGAACCGTTGCGGCTCACCGAGACCGCGCAGCAGATCGCCGAGGAGTTCCCCGAACTCGCTCGCAGACGGGCGATTCATTTCTTCCGCCTGTACCCGCGCCTGGTGCGTTGGGGATTCCTCGCGCTGGCGGTACTGCCGTTCGTGTTCCTGCTGTTGCTATTCATCACGCGCATGAAGCTCGCCATGCTGCTCGGTTGGATCATTTCGATCATCGCCATCGACACGTATCTCATCGTGGTGGAGTATCTGCGCGAACGGTATGCGAATTATCTGGGCGAGGAAGCGATGAGTGCGGAAGAGTTCCGCAGCGCGATCCTGCACGAGAACCTGCTGTTCCGGCCGGGCATGCATTACAAGCCGATGCATGCCGTACGTACGAGGCTGTATGAGGCTGCGCATGGTGGTTCGGCCGGACATGCGCCTGAACATGCGGCTGGAAACACGGACGGAAATGCTGGCAGGAGTCTGCGTGAGGAGGGGAACGAACAGTGAAAATGATCTGGGGCATCTTCAAGCGGGACATGTGCCACGCCACCCGCAACGTGATCGCCGTGATCGTCTCGATGGGTCTGGTGGTGGTGCCGGCGCTGTACGCCTGGTTCAACATCGCGGCCAGCTGGGACCCCTACGGCAACACCAAGGCATTGAAGGTCGCCGTGGCCAATAACGACAAGGGTTACAAGTCGGATCTCATACCGGTGCGCGTCAACGTGGGCGAAACCATCATCAGCACACTGCACGCCAACGACCAGCTGGACTGGCAGTTCGTGAAAAGCGACAAGGCAATCGACGGGGTGAAATCCGGCGAATACTATGCGGCGATCGTAATTCCGAAAGGTTTCAGCGCCGACATGATGACGCTGTTCTCCCCCGACATCAAACACGCGCAGCTCAAGTACTATCTGAACGAGAAAATCAACCCGATCGCCCCGCATATCACCGATCAGGGCGCAACAACCGTGGTCAACACGATCGACAAAACCTTCGCCAAAACGATTGCGCAAGTCGGACTCGACCTGGCCTCAAGCATCCTACACTATTCGCAAAGCCCGCAAATGGCCGAATACATGCGCAACCTCAACGGCAATCTCACCACCATGGCGGATACGCTGAGCGGCGCATCGCAGCAGGTGACGTCGTATTCGCAGCTGCTCGGCTCAGCGAACGACATCGTGGATTCCACGGGCAAACTGCTCGCCTCGGCGACCAAGGCGGGCAAACAGGCCCAGAACGCGTTGAAGCAAGGCAAATCAGGTGCCACGTCGCTCACTTCGGCAGGTGCGAACGTCACCTCCTCGGTGAACACCGCGCTCGACCAGGTGTCAGGCGCGTTCGACCAAGTAGCTGCCAAGGTGAACAAGGCGTTCGACGCGATCGGCAAGGGCTCAGACACCGCAGCCAGCCAGTTGACAGCGTTGAGCGAACAAGTCTCCAGCGGCGAATCGCTGTACGACACGTACATCACAAGCCTCAACCACATGCGCGAATCGGTGGAACAACTACCGGACAGTGATTCCGCGAAACAGGCGCTGCTGGAAGCCATCGACCGGGAGATCACGCTGCTGGAAGCTGCCAAAGGCGATTCGCAGAAGCTCGCGCAGCAGCTGAAAGACGCTTCCACGCAGGTCACGCAGGATACCGCAGCCGCGGAAAGCTCCCGCAAGGAGATCCTGAACCGCATCACCTCCGCGAAGCAGTCGATCAGCAATGTGCACGACGATTACGCCACGAACGTCAAGCCGAAAATCGACGCGCTCGCCTCCACAGTCAGCACGCTGATCTCCCAAACCGACAGCATAATCACCCAGCTGAGCGGCACCGCCGACGATCTGGACGATGTGACGGGCGATGTGGGGACGAATGTGACGTCCATCCGTTCCACGCTCGGCGCGATCGCGAAGAAACTCGACTCGTCGGCAGCGACGGTGAAGGAGCTGATCACGAAGCTGGAGACGGGCGGGAACGCCGGTGACGGCAACAGCGATGGTGGCGACGGTGACAACGACGCCAGTTCGTCCGATTCGGGTGAATCGGACGAACTACGTGCACTGGCCACCGCCAATGCGTCCACACTGTCCACGCTGATTTCCGCGCCCGTCGCACTGCATCGTGTCTCGGTGTACCCGATCGCGAACTACGGTTCGGCCATGGCGCCGTTCTATACAATCCTGTCAATCTGGGTGGGTGCGATCATCCTGTGCGCCATGCTGAAAGTGACGATTTCGGACCGCGAGAAGGCGCATGTGCTGGGCTTGGGCGACACGCTGCCGCGCATCGCCGGCCCGTCCGGCCCGGGGAACGCCTCACGTTGGGGACTGCGCCTTGACCACGAGTATTTCGGACGGTACGCGATCTTCGCACTGCTCGCGTTGCTGCAGGGCACACTGGTTTGCCTGGGTGACACGTATTTCCTTGGCGTGCAGGCGAATCATGCGCTGCAGTTCCTTGCCGTGGGGTGGCTTGCCGCGCTCGTGTTCTCGAATATCGTGTATACGCTGACCGTGTCGTTCGGCGATATCGGCAAGGCCGTGGCCGTGGTGCTGCTGGTGATGCAGGTCGCCGGTTCGGGCGGTACGTTCCCTATCGAGACGCTGCCGAAGTTCTTCCAAATGCTCTACCCGTTCCTACCATTCCCGCACGCCATCGATGCCATGCACGCCGCGATGGCCGGATCGTACGGCAATGAGTACCTGCTTGACATGGTGTATCTCGCCTTGTTCCTGATCCCTTCGCTGCTGCTGGGATTGGTGTTGCGCAAGCCGGTGATCCGGTTGAACAACTGGGTGAGCCGCAATCTGGAGTCCACCAAGGTGATGTAACGAGGCGGATTTGACCGGGCTGGTTTGAGCCGGTTTAGATCGGTTTCGGCTGGTACACGGTCTGGAAGTCCGATTCGGGAGAAACGGACAACCAAGATGGGCGCATTACACCTTAGACGTCCGATTCTGCAGAATCGGACAATCAGCGGCGTCGCGCAAACCACACGTTGATCAGAGAACCGGCAACCACCAGCACAACACCGATCCAGAACGGCATGCCCAGCGCCACGCCCAACAGAAGCGTGCTAGAAGCCGTGGAAAACAGCGGAGTCGCGTACGAACCAATCGCAAGCGTTTCCATACTGCCGTGCAACATGCCGTATCCCCAGCACGCGTAGCCGCCCGAAATCGAAGCGGCGCACGCAATCAGCGCAGCATATCCACCGATGCCGGGCGCCGTGTCCGGCAAACCGTCTCCCGAAACGAAATGGATGGTCCACAGTACAACGGCCACACAACAGAAGAAAATCGTCGTGCCGTCGTAACCGCCGGACAACGACGGCGTAAAAGTCGCATAAATCGCCCAAATAAAGGCGCCAACAAACGCGAGCACATACGGTAGGGGGTTACTGGCGATATTGTGGACCGCTTCCTGCATATCAAGGCTTTCTCCGCCAACCGCCATCGCCACACCGATGGTTGCGATCACCGCGCCAGGAATCGCTTTGGCGACCGCACCACGTTTGTGCGATACCGCTGCGGTCATCAGTACCAGTAGCGTCGGCCACAAGTAGTTGACAAGGCTGACTTCCACGGATTGCGCGTTCGTTGTGGCCAGGCCAATCGACAGCGAGATTGACGCCTCGTATGCAATGAACATGAGTCCGCCTGCGATGAGGTACTTGCGTGGCGCTTCGCGGATTGGTTTCGGACGGCGCACAATGAACAGCATGACACCACCGACGGTGTAGACGAGCGCCGAACCGAGCGTGGCTCCGAACGATTCGGAAACGAGTCGCACGAGGCCGGCCATGAAGCCCCACAGGACGATTGCGAACAGGCCGATAAGTGTCGCCGCGTGTGATATGGCATGACCAAATAGGGGGGTACTGGGGCGTTCGCCTGCGGATTCGGCGGGAAGTTTCTGATCCGTATTCACGGATTCCAGCCTACCTGCCGCCCACCCCGCATGTCCGATTCACCAGAATCGGACATTCCTGCGACCTGCGATGCCGCAAAGCATCAGCAGCTTGTCATAAACGTCGCGTTCCACGCCACCATCTTTCGGTTGCATTGCGATTCGCAACCAAATTTTGCGACGCAACCGACAGTTGCGCGGCGCGAAGTTGACTTCACGGGTCTTTTACGGCAATAGAAAAACCCTTGGAATTCCAACGATTCCAAGGGTTTCGAATGGAGCGGATGACGGGAGTCGAACCCGCCTTTAAAGCTTGGGAAGCTTTCGTTCTACCGATGAACTACATCCGCAAGGTTGTGCCTTTTGGGCACGAAACTTCAGTTTAGCACGCAACGGATGCGTATGCGGACACAGACCGACATGCGATACCAATTTTCCGCAATATCACGGAGACTCAACCACGCGGCCGCTGCGAATAGTCGCGAGAATATCTGCCAGCCGAGCCGCCCGAATCATGCGCGGATCCATACTGCGTTCCAAATTGCGGCCCACCGGCACCAGCCATCGCAGAACGTCCGCCTTGCCGAATATCCGCCGCCGCAACGCCGCTCGTGGCATAGCCACCGGCCAAATATCCGGACTGCACGCCCTGCTGACGCATCTCCTGCCCCATCTGCATCAGCCGCGCAATGCGATCCGAGGTCGGCGGGTGCGTAGAAAACAGCTTGGAGAAACCTTCCGCCGAAAACGGATTGGCGATCATCATCGCAGCCACCGACTGCGTTCCCGCGGTCTTCTTCATCGGCATCGCGGCCGCGCCGCCGGAAATCTTGTTCAACGCGGAAGCGAGCGCCTCCGGATCCTCCGTCAATTTTGAACCATCCTCGTCGGCATCGTATTCGCGCGTGCGGGAAATCGCCATCTGAATCAGCGACGCCGCAATCGGAGCAAGAATCGTGCTCAACAGCACACCCAGCAATCCCAAGCCGCCGGAATCGGAACCTTCGCGGTCGTCACGGGAACGGCCGCCGCCGAAATACATGAGCGAATATCCGAGATACGAGATGACGGTGGCCATGGCGGACGCAATCGCGGATGTCAGGATGTCGCGGTTATAGACGTGCATAAGCTCGTGTCCGAGCACGCCGCGGATTTCACGTTCGTTGAGCATCTGCAGAATGCCCTGTGTGCAGCACACCGCTGCATGACGCTCGTTACGTCCCGTGGCGAACGCGTTGGGACTCATAGTCGGAGCGATGTAGATGCGGGGCATCGGTTTGCCCGCCTTTGCCGACAGTTCGCGCACGATTTTGTACAGTACCGGCGCTTCCTGCTCGCTGACTTCCTGCGCGTGCATGCTGGCGATCGCCAGCCTGTCGGAAAACCAGTAGGAGGCAAACGTCGATCCCAGACCGATGAGAATGTAGAATCCGAGCGTACTCTGACTGCCACCGGTCGCCCACCAAATGAGCATGATGACGCCCCACATCAACGCGAATAACAGCGTTGTCTTCAAGCCATTGCAATGGCCATGCACCTGCAATTTGCCGTTCATGGGCACCAGCGTAGAAACGGAGTCTGAGTTTTTGCTGGATATGCGCTGGAGACTGGGCTACGGAAAGGACTAGGGGCAGTTGCGGAAGTTCGCACGCTCAGCTTCTCCCCGGATGTCCGATTCACCAGAAGCGGACAAGTACAGGATAAAAAACGTCTTGGGTGTCCGATTCACCAGAATCGGACACCCAAGACGCATGAAAGAAGCCTGAAACCTATCAGACTGGGTTTCAAACACCCACCTCACGCATGAGCCAGGGCGCGCATCTGCTCCGGGTCGATGACCTTCTTATGCTCGCGGCCTTCCTTCACGCCTTCGGCACGTTCGAACGCGTCGACCTTCTTCCAACCGGCGAAGTCAATCGGCCTGACACCGCGCGACTCCAGCAGTCGGTCGATGGATTCCGGATCGCGGTCCGCCGCCACACGGCCACCCTCAGCTGCCTTGGACAGATCCTCCAGCATGTTGGTGACGATGAGCAGCGCGTCGGACTTGGTGGAGCCGATCAGTCCGACCGGGCCACGCTTCGCCCAACCGGTGGCATACAGACGTTCACGCACCTGCGCGCCGTCCTCGGCCGAAGCGGTCGTGGTGATGCGTCCGTCACCGTTCGCGTTCGCCAGATGCGCGTGACGCTCGTCGTACGCGATGCCCGGCGCGGTGGCCGGCTTGTAGCCGATCGCATGGTACACGGCCTGCACCGGATACTCTTCAAACTCGCCGGTGCGGCTCATCTTGCCGTCAGCCGACGTTTCGGTCTTCTCCACGCGAATGCCAACGACCTTACCGTCCTCGCCCAGCACTTCGACCGGCGCGGAATTGAAGTGCACATAATACTTGCGATCAGCCGTATTACCCTCGTAATCCACGTCACCGTCATCTTCCATGTCTTCCGCCATCTCACGAATCGTGAACAGCTCTTCGACCATCTGACGGGTCAGCTTGTCTTTGCCGGCCTCTTCAATCGTGTCTTCATCCAAATCGAAATCGTCTTCGTTAATGATCAGCTGCACTCCCGGCAGCTTCTCCATCTCACGCAATTCCTGTACGGAGAACTTGGCTTGCGCCACGCCGCGGCGGATGAACAGGTGCAGCACGCGAGCCTTGTTCGCCTTGACGCCCTCGTACACATTGTCTGGAATGTCAGTGCGTTCCTTCAGATCGTCGGCATTGCGCATGAGTTCGCGCGCCACATCCATGGCCACGTTGCCACCGCCGATCACGGCGACTTCCTCAGCTTCAAGCGGCCACTCGCGAGCGCCGGTCGGATAACCGTCGTACCATTCCACAAACTTGGCTGCGCCATACACGCCATCCAGGTCGGCGCCCGGCAGTCCAAGAGGCTTGTCCTCAACGGCACCGGTGGCGAACAGCACGGCATCGTAACGATCAAGCAGCTCGTCGAGGGTCACATCCTTGCCGAATTCCACGTCGCAGTACAGATGGATGTCCGGATTGTCGAGCGTCTTTTCGAGCGCCGACGCGATGAATTTGATGGACGGGTGGTCGGGGGCCACTCCGTAGCGCACCAGGCCGAACGGCACAGGCAGCTTTTCGAACAGGTCGATGCGCGCGGCAGTGCCGAGGCCAAGCCCCTCGCCGAGCTTCTTCAACTGGCGCAGGAAAATGTCAGAGGAGTAGACGCCTGCAGGGCCGGCACCGATTACAGCAATACGAAGTTCATTAGTTTCAGTCACGCGCTCTAGCCTAATGCATTCCCTGCATTTGCGACAGGGGTGCTTATGCACTTTCTTACGACTTCTTCGCCTTGTGCGCACTGGCGTTGGTGTTTGCACTGAATCCAGATGAATCCAACGTGTGGCCGCATTAATCGTACGCGATGAGCGCGGCAGATGCACGTACAATCACAAGTAGTCGCAGAATCGCGGGATGTAGGAATCCGAAATATCGGAATTCGTCCATCCCGCAATCGCAAGCAAGTACTTATCAAGTACCAAGCAATCGTAAGAAGGTGGCAATGCGCATTCACATCACATATACCGGCGGCACCATCGGCATGATTGACTCTCCGAACGGCCTAATTCCGGGAGCCGACACTCGCGGATGGCTGTTCCGCCTGCTGGAGGACGCGCACATGGACGCAAGCCTGTTCACGTTCACCGAACTTAATCCGCTTATCGACTCGTCGAACGCGACGCCTGACAATTGGCAGACGATGGTTGATGACTTGCGTGCGCATCACGATGATGCCGACGCGTTCGTGGTGCTGCATGGCACCGACACGATGAGCTATTCGAGCGCCGCGATTTCGTATGCACTGGCCGATTTCGGCAAGCCGGTGATTTTCACGGGCTCGCAGCATCCGATCGGCAAAATCGAATCGGATGCCGTTGCGAATGTCACGGGCGCGCTAAGTGCCGCGATGAGCGGACGATTCCACGGTGTGGGACTGTTTTTTGGACATCACCTGTTTGCCGGAAATCGCGTGAGCAAGTCGTCGAGTTGGGCGTTTGAAGGATTTTCGGCGCCTTCCGTCGGACCGCTGGCTCGTACGGGCACGCCATGGCATTGGTATGCGGACGATGTTGCTTCGGTCGGTTGCGGCTGGACGTCACCTCAGCCTTACTCCCGTCACGATGTTGCTGTGATTGATATGGCGCCCGGCATTTCCGCGGCGCGATTGGAAGCGATGCTTACGCCGCATCCGGAAGCGGTATTGCTGCGCGCGTACGGCGTCGGCAATGTGCCGAGCAACGAACCGGGATTGACCGACGTGATTGCCGACGTGCTGCATGACGATGTTCCCGTTGTGATCGCGTCGCAATGTCAGCAGGCGGAAGTGCTGCTCGGCCATTACGAGACGGGCGATGCGATCGCTCGCGCCGGCGCGATCGGATCCGGTGATATGACGCTGGAAGCCGCGTATGCGAAAATCATGTTCCTGCTGTCGCAAGGCGTGACCGGAGTCGACTTTGGCAAGTGGATGCGCGTATCAATCGCTAGAGAAATCTCGCCAAGCTCGTTGTAAACGCTTCCCCAAAGCGCCGCGCATGACACCACTCCCCGCAATTACGCGGATTCGCCGCGGTCGAAAAGCACAGTGAGCGCCCACAGAATGCTGACCACGTCGATCACCTCCTGCATGAATGCGCCAACGACCACGGGAATCAGGTTGAATGCGGCTGCGACCATGCCGATGATGGCGAGGCCGAGACCGATCAACACCGCCTGAAGCATCACGTTTTTCGTACGGCGTGCGATGGCGATGGCACGCGGCACAGAGGCGATATCATCATTCATGATGACCACTTGCGCGGATTCGGAAGCTGCGGTGGACGTGCCGTCGGTCATGGCCATGCCGATGTCGGCGACTGCAAGTACAGGAGCATCGTTGACGCCGTCGCCGACCATCATGGTGACTTGGCGATTCCTGGATTCGCCAGTTATACGCCGCATGATGCGGGCGGGCATGGACTGGTTTTGATGCGTGGACTCGGTGGCGTTCTTAACAGCGGCAACCTTATCTTCAGGGAACAGCTCAGATTGCACGTCATCGATACCGACCTCATTTGCGATGATGCGAGCGGACGCGGCCTTGTCGCCGGTAAGCATGGACAGCTCCTTGATACCAAGCTCATGCAGACGGGCCAAGGAACGTTTCGCATTCGCACGGGGCACGTCGCGAAGCACGATGCGGGCGGCCAGTTTGCCGTCAATCGCCACGTATGCGGCCATCTCGTCCGGCGCAAGCGGAGCGAACAGCGAGTTTGCGGTTTCGGACTTGCGGACGGGCGTCGTCTGCGACGTCTCAGCGGAAGGGGTGATGAAGGAGGCTACAACTGCAGACTGCACATCGTCAGACATTCCGTCTCGCACTCCTAGAGTGTCCGATTCGGCAGAATCGGACACGTCGCGTTCACCCGACGCATGCAGGACCGGCGTGAATCCGGATCCGTCGGCCGTCACATACGCAAAACGCCCCACACGCACCCGATGCCCATTCACTTCGCCGGAAACACCTTTGCCTGAATCCTCCACAACGTTCTTCACCACCGGATAGTCGCGCCCATGCCCAGACAGATCACGCTCAGCGCACAACCGCTGCCCCGACGTATACCGCGCGTACAAGTCGTTCATGGCCTTGCGCCCGGCCGCCGCAATGCCTTTCGACAGAATGTGCACCGAGTAACTTTCCACCACACCGGCCATCATGAGAATATGGTCTTCATTGAACGGCGAACTCGTTTCGAACGGCTTCTCCACGCGCACGACCTGCGGTTGCTTGACGGTAAGCGTGCCGGTTTTATCGAAGAAAATATGCGATACGCGACCTAGATTTTCCAACACGTCCTGTGCTTTAATCAGGATTCCCGCTTTGGCAAGACGCCCTGTTCCAGCCACATACGCAACCGGTGCGGCAATCAGAAGCGGGCAAGGCGTGGCGAGAACCAGCACCTGCGCAAATCGCAGCGGCAATCCGGAAACCGCCCATGCAATCCCAGCAATCGCAAGCGAAAGCACGGTAAACGGCACTGCAAGCATATCCGCGGTCTTCACGACAGCGGGGCGCGACTCTTGCGCCGACGAAACCAGCTCGAGAATCTTCTGATACTGCGAATCCTGCGCAAGTTGCGTGGCACGCATGGTCAACGTGGTCGAGCCATTGACTGCGCCAGACATCACGCGAGCGCCCGCATACACTTCACGCGGCACAGGCTCGCCGTTGATGTTGCTCAGGTCCAGCGTGGCCACACCCGACAGCAACTCGCCGTCGACAGGCACTGTTTCGCCAGGCAGAACCAGAATCACGTCGCCGAGCCGCACTTGATCGACGGGGACCGTTTCGAAGCGCTCTCCAGCCGCATCATACGTTTGCGAAGCATCTTTTGTGTCCGATTCTGGAGATTCGGACACATAATCATGCTTCCCACCGTCTTGGTTGTCCGTTTCTGCAGAATCGGACATTCTGACGGCACGGAATCCGTCGGCTGTCACGTCGGCCGTATGCTCGCTGCCCGTCGCATGCACATGCCCGCGCACTCCCGGCAGCGCAACCACGTGCGCGGTTCGGGGCGCCGCGTCAATCAGCGCAGTCAGGTTGCTTTCGGCCTTCGACTGTGCGAATTCCTCGATCGCCTCGCCGGATGAGATCATCAGCACCACGGCCCAAGCGGCCCAATACTCCTGCACTGCAACCGTCGACGCAATCGCAACGACCGCCAGCAGATCAACGCCAACATGGCCGTGCCGCAGATCGTCGATCATGCTACGCACCGTCACCACAATCGTGTATGCGACCAGCGCGATCACTATCCACTGTCCAACACCCGGATTAAACGCGCTCAGCCAACCAAAGCCAGCATGCAAATCGTGAGAAACCCACGCAGCCTCGCCCCACGGCCTCCACTCCCCCAGCAATGCCAACGGAATCGCGGCCAGAATGGTGATCGGCAATAACGGAACCTGCCTGCACAGTCGCCAGCAAATATCGATGATTCTACGCATGAGAATCTCCTTACGCTCGTATCGGACGCCTTGTTAACCCATCGGCGCCTCGCCCGCGCGAGCCATCGATACACGGCGTAAAAAGATATTTCCAGCGTAGCAAACATTTGCGATTTTCGTGTCGCAATTGCCAAAAATAGAAAAGCAGGACTGTACGATTGTTCGCACAGTCCTGCTTCTGCTTTTAACTTTTATTGGTTTTCCGCGGTTTTAACGTTCTCGCGATTAAGCAACTCCAGTCGCGTCTTCGCCGTCAGCCTATCGGGTGGTCATCACCCTTATTGCAGCCCGCCGCAGCCGACCGCAGCCATCCACGGCCAACCGCGGCGGTCCGTCGTGCTTTACCACAGACCGAACGGGTCGAACAGGCCGCCTCCGTCACCGTAGCCGTTGCTACCATTGCCGTCGCTCTGTCCGTTTCCGTTGCCGCTATTGCCGCCGTTACCGTCGTTACCGTAACCGTTGCCGTTCTGGCTCTGGCCATCATTGCCGTTGTTCTGCTGGTTCTGGCTGTTGGAGGAGTTCGTCTGGGATTCCTCCTGGTCAAGCGTCACGTCAAGCTCCATGGTGTTGCCGTCGCGCACGACCGTCAATGTCACCTTGTCATTCATGGCGGAGGCGCGCACGTAGCCGAGCAGCGAATAGTTGTTGTTCACCGCCTTGCCGTTGAACGCCACGATGGAGTCACCAGCCTTCACTCCGGCCTTGGCTGCCGGGCTGTTGTCGACCACGGACTGCACCTGCGTGCAACCGCGGGTCACGCCGTCCGCCTCAACCGTGGAGCTCTTGATGGTGACGCCGAGCGCCACATGCTGCACGGTGCCGTTGTCAATGATTTCGTTGGCCACACGCTTTACCAGGTTCGATGGAATGGCGAAGCCGATGCCGATGGATCCGGCTGTGCCGGAAGACGTTGTGGTGGATGCGATGGACGAGTTGATGCCGATCACCTGACCGGCCGCATTGAAGGTCGGACCGCCGGAATTGCCTGGGTTGACGGCCGCGTCGATCTGCACGGCGTTGGTGACGATGTCGTTGTTGTTGTCATCGGCCACGGTCACCGGGCGGTTGAGCGCGGAAACGATACCGACGGTTGCGGTGTCATCGTAGCCGAGCGGGTTGCCGATGGCCATCACGGATTCACCCACGGCAAGATTGTCGGAATCGGCAAATTCCGCAGCCTTCAGACTGCTCGGAGGATTGTCGAGCTTGATTACGGCCAGATCGGTGGTGGTGTCAGTGCCGACGATTTGCGCTGAGTAGATGGTGCCGTTGGCAAGCGTCACTTGAATCTGCTTCGCACCGGAAATCACATGGTTGTTGGTGACGATGTAGCCTTTGTCGCTGATGATTGCGCCGGAGCCTTTGGCGCTGCCGTCGCTGGTTGCCACGTCAATGGACACCACAGAATCGGACACTTCTTTCGCCACTGCGCTCCAGTCTGCGGCCTCGCCGGATTTGGCTTTCGCCGAACCAGATCCGGACGTGTTGGATTTCACGCTGGTCAGTGAGCTGGAGGTGGGTACGGTCACCCATCCATTGGTGATTGCCGCGTAGCCGACTCCGAGGCAGAGGACCGCGGAAACAAGTGCCGCCACCACGCCGGTCATCACATGACCGGTCACGCCGGAAGCGAACTTCGGCTTGGCTGCAGCGCCATTTTGCTGCGGGGTACCGAACGGATTACCGTTATTCGGATTCCCAAACGGATTACCGTTATTCGGATTATTCGGCCCGGCCGGCGGCACGTTGGCACCGCCTTGCGCCGTGGGCTTCATGAACGGATTACCGTTATTCGATTGCGCGTTCTGCTGATTGTTCTGCTGATTTCCACCCACATACGGATTTCCGAAGAAAGGATTGCGAGGCCGCTGCGACTGCTGCGGAGCCTGCCCGTATGTGCCATATTGCGGCTGCGGAGGCATGTTCGGCGCGTCACTCGCCGTACCGTTCGCGGCTGCGGTGTCATCAGCCGGCTGCGTCGGCACGGGACCGTACGCACCATATTCCGGTGCCGGACGGTACTGCTGGGCCGGCGCATCCTGCGCGGAACCGCCAACCACGGTACGCTCGCCCGCTGCGGAAGCGTAATCCGGAGTATCGCCCGCCGCAGCCGCGGATTCCGCCGAAGCGTCGTCGTTCGCAACAGGCATGGCGGCCGTCGGCTGATTCTCAATACCGCTCTGCACGTCAATCGGTTCGGTAGCCGACTCTACAGCATACGGCTCGCCTGCGTAAGTTTGCGTCTGTTCCGCATCAACCGGCGGCATCGGCACGGTCTGCTGTTCGTCATTCTGCGGCTGCACGGCGTTCTGGTCGTTCTCTTCAGCCATTTTCGCTCCTTATTCGTCTCGCGGCATTTCACAAATCAGCAATCGTGCCGCTCGAACTGCTATCTACGAGTAAAGATACTCGCTCTGGAAGTTTCCTGAATGTTTGTTGAAAGTAGCAACCAAATACGTTCAACATCACCATTGAATCTGAAAATCGCGCCAAAATGCGATCGGCACCTTCATCGCACTTTCCGCATCTTCCTTGTTTTCATTTCACCAATCGCATTCTTTGCAGCACTTTCAAGAATCGCCGTTATCGCATAAAATATTTCGCATGACAAGCCTCATCGAATCATCTACCGACATGGCGCAAGACACGCAAAACACGGCAACCGCAGTGTCCGAGAATCTCATCGAACATCCGCGTGGAGCGGAACCAGGCAAGCCGGGCCGCCGCGACGCCTTCTATTTCGAGCAGAAAACCCGCCTTCCCGACGCGGCCGACGGCAAGGGACGCGGCGGCGCACGATACGGCCGCACCGGTACCATTCATACCCCCCACGGCGATATTCACACTCCGGCGTTCGTGCCCGTGGCCACGCAGGCCGCGATGAAAGCCGTGCTGCCAGAAACCATGAAGGACCTCGGCGCACAATGCCTGCTGTCCAACGCGTTTCACCTGTATGAACGCCCCGGTGAGCAAGTGCTCGACGAAGCCGGCGGTCTTGCCAAATTCATGAACTGGAACGGTCCGACCTTCACCGATTCCGGCGGTTTCCAAGTGCTTTCGCTCGGCGCGGGCTTCAAGAAAACCCTCGCCATGGATGTGACCGGAATGAAATCAGACGACGTGATCGCCGAAGGCAAAGAGCGCCTCGCGTTCGTAGACGAGGACGGCGTAACGTTCAAATCGCCGCTCAACGGCTCACTGCACCGTTTTTCCGCCGAAATTTCAATGGGAATCCAGCATAAGATCGGTGCCGACATCATGTTTGCGTTCGACGAGCTGACCACACTGATGAATACGCGCGGCTACCAGGAACGTTCCGTGGAACGCACCTACCGTTGGGCGCAGCGTTGCGTTGCCGAGCATAAGAGGCTTACCGAAGAGCGCGTCGGCAAGCCGTATCAGGCGCTGTATGGTGTGGTGCAGGGCGCAAATTATGAGGATTTGCGCAGGCATGCGGCCGGACAGATCGCTTCGCTGGATTTTGACGGCGTTGGTATCGGAGGCGCGATTGAAAAACGCATCATCGGCGACACTTGCGCTTGGATTTGCGATGCGATGCCGGAAAGCCGGCCACGTCACGTGCTCGGCATCGCTGCAGTCGACGACATTTTCGCATGTGTTGAGAATGGTGGAGACACGTTCGATTGCGTCGCACCGGCGCGTTGCGGCCGAAATGGCGCGATTTTCACGCGCGACGGACGTTACAACATCAAGCGCGCGCAATTCAAGCATGATTTTGGCCCGCTTGAAGAGGGCTGCGATTGCTACACGTGCACGCATTATTCGCGTGCTTACGTGGATCATGCGTTGCGCGCCCGCGAATTCAACGGTTTCACATTGGCCACGATCCACAACGAGCATTTCTTCGTGAAGCTGCTGGACGACATTCGCGCGTCGATTGACGGCGGATATTTCGACGAATTCCGCGACGAAGCCTTGGCCCGCTTCTACGCCAACGGTTCCCGCGGCTAATGCATTCCACGTGGGCTTTCCGCCCAAACGAATGCTGAACCACACTTCCGCATTCCAAGGCGCCGACGAACAAACCCGTCGGCGTCTTTTTTTCATGCGTGTCGCGCGTGTCATGCATACACCCAGCCGTCTCGCCCCCATCCACCACTCCATGTGTCCGTTTCTCCAGAATCGGACAAGCTGCGTCGCGCCGCTTGAATTTTCCTACGGAAAATGGCGGAATTTAAGGATGGCTCCGTCGTACGGAAGCTCCCAGAGCTTCCTCCCTCCTCGTGTCGCGCCGCTTGAATTTTCCTACGGAAAATGGCGGCGCGACACGCCGATTTGAGGTTGTGTGGGTTTTGGTGTAAATTAATTCACTGTCTGCGAGCGTGGCGGAATGGTAGACGCGCTGTCTTCAGGTGGCAGTGAGTGTATGCTCGTGGGGGTTCAACTCCCCCCGCTCGCACTATGATGAAAGGCCGGAGCCGAAAGGTTCCGGCTTTTTTTCGTTTCCCAAGCGGCAGTAAGGCTCAGCGGCTCCCGACACCTCCAGTGACTGGAAAAATCAGGACTCGTGGTCGGACGTGCGCACCATAAGTGTCCGATTCGGGAGAAACGGACAACTGTGGCGCAGTTTTACCCGTTTAGTTGTCCGATTCTGCAGAATCGGACAGTTTGTGGAGAATGGTTAGCGCACGAGGAAGACCATGATGATGATCATAGCGAAGCCGGTCAGGTCGGTGAAGGTGAACGTTTCGCCAGCCCACGCCACTGCGGTGATGGTGGCCATGACCGGTTCGCTGGTGCCGAGCATGGTGGCACGCACCGCGCCAACGCGCATCACGCCTGCCATGTAGAGCCAGAACGCGAGGAACGTGCCGCATACGATGGTGTAGAGCAGCAGGAGCACGCCTCGCGCGTCCAGTGCGGGAATGTTCGCCCACGGTTGCGCGAACGGGCATAGAATGAGTCCGGACATAAGGAATGTGATGCCGTTGATAGTCATGTTGCCCCATTTGAGCATGAGCATGACCGGCAGGATAGACATGGCCGCGGTGCTCACTGCGTCAACCAGTCCCCATGCGAGCCCCTGCCATGGCAGCGACAGCGAGGCGAAGTTGCCGCCGGTGGCAATGAGGAACGTGCCTGCGAACGCCAGGAGCACGCCGACCAATTCATGCTTGAGAGGCAGTCGTTTGACGCGCAGGCATACCCAGGCGAGCACGAAGACCAGGTTGAGCGTCTGCAATACGGTGGCGGTTCCGGAGTTCGTCCAGTCGATGGTCATCAGGTAGGAGACCTGCACCAGAAGCACGCATATCAGCGTGGTGACCAGATATTTCGGATACGATTTGACGTCTTTGACCGCTCCGGCGAGTTTCTGCGGCGTGGTGATGGCCGATCCGACCAGGAAGATCAGGCTGGCGAATAGCGCGCGCACGCAGGAAAGCCAGACCGGATCCAGCTGGTAGTCGCGCATCAGCAGTTTGGCCACAGTACTGTTCATGCCCCACATGGCACCGCCCAGCAGTGTCATGCCAGTGCCGATGAGCAGACTTTTCGGCGTCTGCTCCAGCACATGTTCCGTTTTTTTCGCGGTTTTTTTCGCAATTTTTTGCGATTCGGAAGTTTTCTGCGATTGCGACGCCTGTCCCGACGTTTGCTTTGCCACGGCCTATCCTCGCTCTCTCCACGGCTTTCACGGCAAATTCACGGCGATTGTAACGCACACGGTGCGCATACTAAACGTCAGTTATGCAAAACAGATTTATTCCGCCAAACTTGCGTTCGGTGCCGCCAAAAAAACGAGGATTTTGTCAAGATATGATTCGAGTACGGCATTCGGCATGGAGAAAATTTCGTGCAATGACTGGCTGTACCGCACTTTTTCGATGGAACCGCCACCTTCTCGCACACGTTCAACGAAGTCATCTTGCGGTCCGTTGAGCACCCACACGTCGCGGCCGGCTTGGAATAGCAATACCGGGGCTTCGATGGCTCCGCACATGTCGGGTTTGAGCACGGCTCGGGAAAGCGCCATCGCCTGGTTTGCCCAATCGAAAGTGGCAGCATTGGTCTGGCATGACTTGTCTGTCAAACGCTGTTTGTGGAACCAGCGGATGCGCGCTTCGGAGGCTCCCTTGTAATCGTCGGGATTGAGGTTTCCGTCGAAATCGGTATGGCCGAACACGCGCGATTTGCCGAAGCCAAGCCCGCAGATCACGCCGACCACAATGCGTGCAATCCACGTTGGCATGCCGACCACCGGCGCAATCATCGGCGCGGACAGTACCGCTTTGTCGAACAATGACGGGTAGCGTTCCAGCACGGCCGCGCCGATGCCGCCGCCCATGGAATGGCAGTACAAGTACATTGGGCCATCTCCAGCCACTTCGCGACCCACGGTCTGCGCGAACGTGGCGAAATCGGCCACATACCGGCGCCAATCGTCGATCCATACTAGGCTCGGGTTGCTCATGTCGTGCGTGGAATGGCCATGTCCGCGATGTTCGAACACGCATACGGAATAGCCGGCCAGTAGGAAGTACCACACCATTTCGCTGTATTTGCGTCCGAATTCGGTGAATCCGTGCGAAATCACCACCGCACCGCGGAATACGCCCGATGCGCCGTCTTCACGCAATGTGTCGAATTTGTGCGCGTCGTAGCAGTAGTAATGCAACCGTCCAGAATGCTCCAGCTTAGGTAGCGTATTGCCATCCCAATCAACGACGGCAGGTTCCATCCAGCCCTCCGCCATGCAGTTACGCAGCGCAGGCAGTACCGTTTCGTCCATTTCGGCGTCGTAGCGCGCCTCATCGATGAGCGTGATAGTCATGAATTCCATCTTAGGCGAACAAAGCCAAGACAAAACTAAGCACAAGCATGTGCGCTGTATAACGATGTATCAACAGTGCGTCACGCACTGTATCGCCACCCCGCGCGTCATCCTCGCATACTATGGAAGCATGAAATGTGTTTCACTACTGATGGTGGTGACGTTGTCTCTCACCAGCACACCAGCATATGCGTATGCAACAACTCCCGTTGACGGCAACGACGATATCTCCACTGCCGCGAATCCCAACTGCCCAACATGGCTGCAATGGCTGTGTGGGAAAAGAAAGTGATCGCATAATGACCACGTCGGAAAAGCATCCTAAGATTCATCGCATCGCGCTGGTCGACAATGATCCGCGAGCGCTGGATTCGCTCAGTGCCGTCATTGCCTGCAAAGTGCCGACCGCATATGTGGCGTGGACTGCGACTTCTGGCGATGAGGCGATAGAACGCTGTCAGGACGCGAACAGCAATATCAGTTTGTTGATTCTTGATATGTCGATGGAAGGTTTGCAGGGACCTGCTACTTGTCGTCGGTTGCGTTTGATGGGCAAGCATATGCCGATTCTTGGTGCGACGAGTTTTTCCATCAAGAGTTATCGGGACAAGCTGGTAGAGGCTGGTGCGCAGGGTTTGGTCGGTAAGGAGAATGCCGACCAGTTGGCGCAGATTATTATGCGTATGTGCAATGGCGAGGTGATGGAGGGGTTTGAGACGCCTGCGTTGGCTAATTTGCGTATTAGTAGGGAGGCTGAGACTGCGCCTTCGCTCACTGTTCGTGAGGAGCAGATTATTTCTTTGTGTGCGGAGGGCATGCTTGATCGAGAGATTGCCGAGCGTTTGGGGATTTCCGAAGCCACCATCCGCAAGCATATGCAAAGTATTTTAAGGAAACTCAACTGTAAGACTTCGCGTCAGGCAGTGGCATTGTGGGTGAGGTCCAATGCGTTCTAAACCTGCAGCTCAGTACATTACGTGGCGGAATCGTGTGCGCACGTTGCATCCGAATTTGTGGCATCCAATCCGTTTTACCATCATGTTGATCGTGCTCGTATGGACCGTATATGGAGTTTGTTACGAACCGCCTACCGACATATCTGGCGTGGTTTGGATTGCGATGCTGGTTGCAGCGCTCGTGGTATCTCCATTATTTCCAAAAAGCATGTCGGTGGCGATTATTGTGATTGCCTATGCTGGCGATCTGTTTACCTCTTACGCAAGTTCGGGTAATTCTCTTCCCACGCATCTCTACGCTTATGGCCTGCTTGCGTACAGTACCAATGTCATTATCGCGGCAGCGCTGTTCACATATTACATTGCTACTATCCTGCTGATTTCGCCTCCTGGCCCAGGCACTAACCCTGTCTCCATGATCAGCATGTATGCCATGGTGCTGCTGCTCGGCAGGGCGTTGAGTTGGAGCGAGAAAACGACGCGGAAGCGTTTTGAAGCGGCGCAAAACAAGAATCGGTTGCAGGAGTTGGAAAGCCGCGCACGCATTGCCGACGCTATTTACGATGCGGTGACGGGCGATTTGTCGGCGGCGGCGTTTGTGGCACAACGGCATGTTGCCGGCGTTTCAGGCAGCCCTAGTGCCGCTGCCGGAGGCCCTGTCAGCGCAGCCGATGCAGCCGACGCCGAAGACTGGCGTCAGATCAACGAATACATTCTTTTCGCATTGACGAATGTGCATCGCGTTATCGACGAATTGAATATGGATGCCACCGTCCTCCCCGGCGATGCTGACGGCGAAGCGCTGGCCAATCTGCTGCGAGCCACCATGAACGACGGCGACCGACGTTTGCGTAAACTCGGCTTCGAAATCACGTCCATACGGCACTGTGCGGGTGGCAAACCGAGTGCATCGCGGGAGACCGCCGAGCTTGTCAATAATCTGCTGCGTGAAATCTATGCGAATATCGCTCGTCATGCTGCCCCGGGAAGCAAGGTTGATCTTTCGGTGATACTTAGACCGAATGCCATTGAAATCACTCAAATCAATCCCATGAAAGAAGGGATAGCCGGAGCTGACGGGCACGATAACGAACTTCCTGGCGGCCATGGGCTTGCCTCGTTCAAGAAGCAACTTGAATCACATCAGGGCACGCTCACCGCGTCCGCGCAGGACGGCAGTTGGACGCTTTTCGCGTATATTCCGGTGACTGTCATCGACGATTCGCCGGGATTGTTTGAGCAAGTGCAGGCGTGATCGTGCATATTGCTATTGCAAATCTGACGTGATTCACGTGTTTTCTGATGTGATTCACGTTTCGACCGTGCTTGACACTCGCCTATTTCTAACGATTTTCGGCTTTTCCAAGCCCAAATTGGGGGGGGGTACACAAATGTGGTACCCCCTCGCTTGCGAAGTCGCTTTCGCCTGTTTTATGTTGGCAATCGAGAAGGGAACGCGTTCGCCCACGACGCTCGGATGCTTGGCAGTCCGTGAGTCGCGGGGGAACGCGTTTTGCTTTTGTTCGTCGCTTTTGCTTGCGATGTTGCAGCCATCATTACAGCGCTATCGGCTCAGCACTACCGTTCCAATGCTTCCGCGAGGAAATCGCGCTGCAGGATCAGCAGATTTTCAGCGACGGTTTCGTCATTGGTCATATGCGTGATGCCGGTCAGCGGCAGGAATGTGTGCTTGCGTCCGGCCGCCATCAGCGCTTGGCTCAGGCGTAGGCTGTGCGCGATCGTCACATTGTCGTCGGCGAATCCGTGAATGAGCATGAGCGGGCGATCAAGCTGAGGCGCGTCGGAGATGATGCTGTTACGTTCGTACACGGCCGGGTCAAGACCCAAGTGGCGTTCAGTGTAGTGCGTGTCGTACAGCGTCCAGTCGGTCGGGGGTGCGCCCGCGCAGGCCGCAGCGAAGGTTTCCGGCGCTTCCAGCACGGCGAGCGCGGAAAGGAATCCGCCGTACGACCAGCCGATCATGGCTACGCGGTTGAGGTCGGGTTGCGGGATGGTGGTTTCCGAGGATTCCTTGTTTTCTTGCGCGGCCAGTGTTGCCAACGCTTCCGGTAGCGCACGTACGGCGTCTACTTGGTCTTCGAGCGTCACGGATTTCATGGTTTCGTAGATGGCACGGTCCCATTTCGGCCCGCGTCCGGTGGTGCCGCGTCCGTCGGCGGTGACCACGATGTAGCCTTGGTCGGCCCACCATTGCGCATCCCAGTAGAAGGATTGGTTTTCGACGACTTGCTGGAATCCTGGACCGCCGTAAGGCTTCATGAGCACCGGCAGAGTGTCGGCATGCGCGTATTCGCTGCTAGCCGAGGGGAGCACGATTGCCGTGTACAGGCCACGTTCGCCAAGTCGGGTGAAGTGTACGTTCGGCGTGAATCCGGGGGTTTCGGCATGGTTTTCGATTGGTGAGACCACCATTGACGCCACATCTGTACCATTTTCGTCGGTTGTAACGATGTTCATGCAATGCTGCATTTGCACAGTTGCATCATCCATGCCGCGTCCGGTCACCACGCAGCCGTTGCCTGCGCGAGACATGGTCCACTGGCCGGGCGCGTAGGTGAGGGGTTCCCATGTGCCGTCATAGCGGATCGACACCACGTCGAAGCTGCGGGCGTCATGATCGGCGGCGTTGGACTGCCAGAGGAATGGCAGGCTGTCGTCAGGCAACAGTTCGGGGGTGCGCTGTACCACGCAGAGCACGTCGTCGTCGGTCACATTGAGCACTTCGCGCACCTGCAGTCCGGCCGGCGTGAAGGGCACGCCATCGACGGTAAGGCGGTTCGTATCGGCATCCATGTCGTTCATCGCGCAGATCAGGCGTCCATTCGGCGTGAATGCGGGCGTGCCGTGGATCAGATCGAGCCAGTAGGCGTTGCCGTGTTTTTCGAGCACGCGCGTGCTGCCCGGGCGTTCACCTTCGGCATATTCGGGAATGGCGATGGAGAAGGTTTCGACTTGATCGCCTTCATCGTCGGTGAATCCGTTTTCCGCGTCTCGCATGGTAGCGATCGGTTCGCCCACGTGGATGGCGAGCACCTGATCGTGCTGCTGGAGTCGGTCTTGCACGAGGATGATCGGCTCATGCCCGCTCGTCCAGCTGACTGCGGCCAAATATTCGTAAGCTTCATGATCCCACTGCACCTCATTCGCGATTGCCCCGTAGCAGCAGTTGTCGCTGTCGAAGCCAAGTTCCAGCAGGGTCAGTCGCACGTTGGCATTGGCGGTCAATGCTTGCGGATAGCGGTTGGATCGTGCAGGATTCGCAGGATTAGCTGGGTCCGAAAGATGCCAGATTGGTTCCGGGGATTCATCGTAGGTTTCGAACAGCACATATTTGGAATCGGGAGACCACCAGAAGCCGTCGTAGCGGTTCATTTCCTCGCCTGCTGCGAATTCCGCCAAGCCGATCTTCCATTCGCCGTCTTGCGGGATTGAAGCGACTACCGAAATCGCGTCTCCGATTTCGCAATCGTCGTCACCGAAAGCCGTGTCGAAAGCGGTATCGGCAAGATCGACATTCACCAGATAGGTGCCGGTGGTGTACATGACATGCTGCCCGTCAGGGCTGATACGCGGATTCAGTACCGGCTTGAGCTCGTCTTCTTCTATGGCGATAGCTCGCGTCACGCCGACTGCGATGTCGGTGAGGAAGAGTTGTCCGTTGATGGTGAAGGTCACGCGGTTGCCGCTTGCGTCGGTGGAATAGCCGACGATTCCGGAACCACCTTCGCGTGCACGTTCGCGACGCGCCCGTTCCTCAGCGGGAACGTCTTCGGCGTCGGCATCGGCGAGCAGCGTGCGTGGATCGGCGAGCAGCATTTCGCTGGCGTTGCCGTTTTCGTCGATCACGCTCATCCACAGTGAGGTGACGGTGTCTTCCGATCCGTCGGAACGCAGGAACAATGCACGGGAACCGTCTGCAATCACACGCGCGGAACGCGGAGCTCCGCAGGAAAATCGCAGTGTACGAGCTTTTTTACGAGGAAACTGTCGAATCGCATCTGTCATATTTCCAACCTATCACCATTCCATATCTCCTTTCCCACAGACATCCATCGCACAGCATGGAATCGAAATGATGGTGACAAACCCAGAATCATATACCCCCTAGATGGTATAAAGACCGAAATATTGAATGAAATTTTTGCAATTAAAGAGCTTACGAATTGGCGCTCGGCGCTCTACCGCGTAGGATGGGTGAGGATAGAAAGGGACAAGCATGAGTGTTCTCGACCGATTTGAGAAGAGCGTGGAAGGCGCCGTCAACGGGGTTTTCGCCAAGTTCGGGTCCAAGGACCTGCAGCCCGTCGACCTTTCCAGCGCGCTGGAACGTGAGATTGATAAAGAGGCCATGCCCGTCACGCGAGACCGTACCGTGGCGCCGAACGAGTACCGTTTCAAGCTCAGTACACCGGATTTCAACAACATCGTCGATTGGGGTGCCGAGGCGCTAGCCAACGAGCTGGCCGACAACCTCACCCAGTATGCGAAGGACCAGCATTACGCATTCGTAGGCCCGGTCGTGGTGATCTTCGAAGAGGACCTCGACTTGACCAAGAGCAACTTCAAGCTGACGAGCGAATCCGTGCAAGGCAACACCGTGCCCGTCACCACCGAGACGCAAACCGAGGATTGCCCGATGCTGGAGATCGGCGAGCACCAGTATCTGCTTACGGAAAGCAAGACCATCATCGGCCGCGGATCCGACTGCGACATCGTGATCGACGATCCGGGCATCTCCCGCCGCCATATGGAGATTGACGTCACCGACAATGGCAGCACCGTCATCGCGCGCGATCTGGGCTCCACCAACGGCATGTATGTCGAAGGCCACCATGTCGAGGCGGCCACGCTGCTCGACGGCAACACCATCACCATCGGCCGCACCCGAATCCTGTATTGGGCCTCTTCGCAGGATCAGGAGTAACCAACCCCAATCTCGGGAGTTGCCTCTATGCTCACTGAACTTACTTTCGCGATCCTCAAGTACGGCTTCCTCGTACTGCTTTGGATCTTCGTAGCCTGCACGGTGCGTTCGCTGTACAGGGATGTGGAAACGCTCAGCCCGCGCAAGTCGCGGGCTCATCGCCGTAAGGAGCGTCGCGCGCGCAAAGCCGTCGAAGCGCCAGCGCCCGTGGCCGCCCTCGCGCCGGCGGTCGGCGCTACATCAAGTGCCAAACCTACCTTGCTGGTCATCATCGATGGCCCTCTTGCCGGCAGTTCCGTCCCCCTGACCGGCAACACCATCACGCTTGGCCGTTCCGCATCGAACACCGTGGTCTTGGATGATGAATTCGTCTCATCCCACCATGCGCGCGTCTACACGGATCCCGCCACCGGCAAATGGGCCGTCGAAGATCTGGGTTCCACCAACGGCACTGTGGTCAACCAGCAGCGTCTGAACGCGCCGATGATTCTCGGAACACGCATTCCCGTACGCATTGGCGCAACCACCTTCGAATTGAGGTGACCTGTTTGCCGACTTCCCCCGCTTCACAACCGCTGTTCATGTATTCCACCGTCGTTTCCGACGTGGGTACCGTACGTTCCAACAATCAAGATTCCGCGTTCGCAGGCGAGCATCTGATCGCCATCTGCGACGGCATGGGAGGCCATGCGGGAGGCGACACCGCCTCCACCATCGCCATCCGTTCGCTGGCCCACATCGAGCAAGACAATGTGCAGGGCGATGTCCAGATTATTGCCCACATGCTGAAAACCTCGGTGATGGCCGCGCATGACGCGATCGTCGGCAAGGCGAAACGTGAACGTCGTCTCGCGGGCATGGGCACCACCGTCACTTCCGTCGCACTGGTTGCGGGATATTGGGTTGTGGCGCATATCGGCGATTCCCGCGCGTATCTACTGCATGACGGCCGTTTGATCCGCATGACATCCGACCACAGCTATGTGCAGCATTTGATCGATACCGGCCGCATCAGCGAGTCCGAGGCGCGCAATCATCCGCAGCGCAACGTCGTGATGCGGGTTTTGGGCGATTTCGATATCGACTCACGCCCGGACATCGCCGTACGCAAGGCGCATCCGTCCGACCGTTGGCTGCTATGCTCCGACGGCTTGTGCGGCGTGCTTGAGGATTCCACGTTGCAGGAGGTGCTATCCACCTGCTCCGATCAGGAAGAATGCGCTCAACAGCTGGTTTCGATGGCGCTTCGTGCCGGCAGTACCGACAATGTCACCGCGGTCATCGCCGACGCGACGCTCGCCCTCGACGCGGACGCGTTCGACCTGCCACATCAGACACCGCTGGTCGGCGGCGCGGCCAGCGCAAGCCTCGAACCGATCGCCGACATCATCAACGAGCCGGTCGCATCCGCACCCGCACTGCGCGAAGGCAAGAAGTCGCCGGCGGCCCGCGCGGCGGCATTGCGCAACGGCAAGAATCCCGACGAAAACGACAATCCTCAGGAACAGCGCGTGGCACAACCATCCACGGTACGCGAGGAAAACGGCGACCGCACCAATCCCGATACCGGAGAGATCCCCGTCGTACAAAAGGATGACGGCCGTATTTCCGCCGATCCAAACGATCCGGAAGTCGCCAAAGCCATCCACAACGAGCATATCGAGCAACGCAAGACGAAGCGATCGCGCACCCGACGCAACCGCGTGATCGCCATCATCGTCACCATCGTGATACTGCTAGGGCTGGCGGGCGGCGCTTTCGCAACCTACCGCTGGAGCCAAACCAAGTACTATATCGGCGACAATAACGGCGAAGTGTCGATTTTCCAAGGCGTGCCGACCAGTCTGTTCGGCTTCCAGCTATCGCATGCCATCACCGACACCAATATGAAGACGAGCGAACTGCCGCCAAGTTGGCAGGAGCAACTCGCGCAGGGCATTTCCTTCGATACGTACGGCGAGGCGAAAACGCATACGCGCCTGATCAAAAAGCAGCTGAAACAGCAGCAGGACGCCGAAGCGCAGAAGGTGCAAAACAAGACGAACAGCGGATCCGACAGCAAGTCGTCAAGCAAATCCTCTGATACGACTTCCGACAAATCGTCAAGCAAATCAGGTGATTCGGGCAACGCTTCGGCAGACAAGTCAGGCGGTGACCAGTCATGATGGCAACCCGTCTGAAGCAATTCGGCCTACTCTTGTTCAGCATGCTGATTTGCGGCATCTCATTCTTCCAGATGTTCGAACGCACCGCTGGCGGTTTTCCGCATAGTTACCTGTGGATGCTTGCATTCGTCGGCGCATTGTTCCTGACTGCCTGGGGATTGCTGCTGCGGTTCCAGCCGTACGCCAACCAAGCGATCATGTGCTGCGTGATGGTGCTGACGGGCACCGGCATCATGATGATCGCCCGCATCGATCAGGATTTGAACACGTCCGTCGCGTTCAAACAGTTGCTTTGGCTGTCGATCGCGCTGGTTGTGGCGGATCTGCTGGTGATTTTCATGAAGGATTACCGTGTGTTGCGGCGGTTCTCGTACGTCAGCATGGTAATCGGTTTAGTGTTACTGCTGTCGCCGATGCTTCCGGTGGTCGGTTCCGAACAGTATGGCGCCCGTATTTGGGTGAAGATTCCCGGTTTGGGATCGTTCCAGCCAAGCGAATTCGCGAAGCTGTTCCTTGCGTTCTTCTTCGCCTCCTACCTATATGACCACCGCGACCAGCTTGCGGTCGGCGGCAAAAAGGTGTTGGGCCTGCAGTTGCCGCGCATCAAGGATCTGGGGCCGATCATCGTGGTGTGGATCGTGTCGATGGGCGTGCTGGTCATGCAGCACGATTTGGGCACGTCGCTCATGTTCTTCGCCATGTTCGTATCCATGCTGTATGTGGCCACAGGGCGTACCAGTTGGATTGTGATTGGTTTCATCGCGTTCGCCGTGGGCGCGTTTGCGGCGGCCAACATTTTCAGCCATGTCGGCGCCCGTGTTGGCGCCTGGCTGCATCCGTTCGACTCGACGCAATACAACAAGGAGTATGGCGGCTCATACCAGCTCGTCACAGGTATTTTCGGCTTGGCATCAGGCGGCTTGATGGGCACCGGCCTTGGGCAAGGTCACCCGTCGCTCACTCCGATCGCCAACTCCGACTACATCTACGCGGCACTTGGCGAAGAGCTGGGTCTCACCGGCCTGATGGCCATTCTGATGCTCTATTTGCTCATCATCGCCGCCGGGATGATCACTGCGATGAAAATCAAGGATGGGTTCGGCAAACTTCTCGCATCGGGCCTCGTGTTCACCATGGCCTTCCAGGTGTTCACCGTGGTGGGAGGCATCACGTTAGTCATACCGCTTACGGGTTTGACTCTTCCGTACATGGCCGCCGGCGGATCCTCACTCATAGCGAATTACATGTTGGCAACACTCTTAATGGTGATTTCCAACTCGGCAAACAAACCCGAATCCGATATCGACAGCGACACGTTCCAATACGAGGCGATGCAGGCACTGAGCGCCCGCAAGCAGAGCCGCGCCCGCAGAAGCGTTGCCTCCGAGCAATCCGCTGCACAATCGCAAGCTGTTTCACAAGCAGCCACGCAAGCCGTTCCGCAAGTCGCCATACCGGCCACCATGCAGCAATCGCAGGCAACGGAAATCATCTCCACGGAAACGCCGGTCGCAGGCACGCCAATCGTGCCCCCTGCTCCCCCATCGAATGGGTTCGGCACATCTGACATGACGAGCACGCCGAACCCATCGGGCAACACGTCAGAGGGGAGCCAAGCATGAATAAATCACTTCGCCAACTGTTCACCATCGTGGTGGCGCTGTTCGTCATTCTGGGCATGTCCACCACGATCATCACGGCGATCCGCGCGAACCAGCTCAACAGCGATCCGCGCAACACCCGCGCCCTCTACCACGAGTATGGTGCTCCGCGTGGCGCGATTCTCGCGTCGGACGGCTCCGTCATCGCCAAATCCGACCCGTCGAACGACGCGTTCTCCTATCAGCGCTCCTATGCGGCCGGCGAGCTGTATGCGCCGGTCACCGGCTTCTTCTCCATCAGCCAGCGCGGTTGGAGCGGTATCGAAGCCTCGCGCAGCTCGCTGCTGTCGGGCCAATCCGACCAACTGGTGTGGCAGCGGTTCAAATCGCTGTTCACCGGCCAAGAGAACAAGGGCGCGACCATCGAAACGTCCATCGATCCGAAGATCCAGCAGGCCGCCTACAACGGTCTCGCCAACAATGACGGCGCGGCCGTGGCCATCGAAGTGAAGACCGGCCGTATTCTCGCCATGGCGAGCACGCCAAGCTACGATCCGAACCAGCTGGCAAGCCACGACACGTCCGAAGCGAACGGCAACTATTCCACGCTCTCGCAAAACGAATCGAACCCGATGCTCAACCGCGTCACCTCCCAGCTGTATCCTCCGGGATCCACGTTCAAGACGGTGGTGGCGGCCGCCGCGTTGGAAACGGGCGAATACCAGACTGACACCGAGATTCCGGCCGGATCGAGCTATACGCTTCCAGGCACGGCCACGCAGTTGACGAACGCCGTGTCGCAGGCCGACGGTTCGGATGGCAAGATCACGTTGGAAGACGCGATGGCGTATTCGTCGAACACCGCATTCGCCCAGCTGGGCGTGGCTTTGGGTGACGAAAAGGTCTCATCCATGGCCGAAAAACTTGGTTTCGACAATCCGATCGCCGTCGACGGTTCCGAATCCACGGGCACGCCGTGGGTGAGCGTGGCGTCGAATTTCCCAACCGATGCGTCCGACGACAAGCTCGCCTTGGCGTCCATCGGTCAGGGAGACACCGTGGCGACCCCGCTACAGAACGCGCTGGTGGCTGCTGCAGTGGCGAACGGCGGCAAGGTCATGCGCCCGACGTTGGTGGATTGCGTGCGTTCCTCCGATCTGTCGGTCATCTCGCAGACCAAACCGCGGGTGATGAGCCGCGCGTTCAGTTCGGACACCGCGGGCAAGCTCACACAGATGATGGAAGCCGTGGTCACCAAGGAAAACCAGAATCTGGCCATCGACGGCGTGCGAGTAGCAGCGAAAACCGGCACCGCGCAGATCGGCGACGGTAACACGTCCATCGATGGCTGGGTGATAGGATTCGCCCCTGCGGATGATCCGAAAATCGCCGTTGCCGTGGTGGTGCACAATGTGGACTTGTATGGCTCGTTCGCCGCAGGACCGATTATGAAAGCGATGATGCAGGAGGCGCTGGCAGAGTGAAACTGATTGAAGGACAGCTCATCCACCGACGCTACAGGTTGGATGCCCGTCTAGCCCAAGGTGGCATGGGCGAAGTGTGGAAAGGCTACGACATCCAGTTGGGCCGACCAGTGGCCATCAAGGCGTTGCGTGGCGATTTAGGGGTCACGCAGGAGGCCAAACTGCTTCGCTTGCGTGCGGAAGCGCATAATTCCGCCAATCTTGCACACCCGAACATCGCCGCGTTGTTCGAATATTACGAGCATGACGGCATCGGCTTCCTCATTATGGAGTATGTGCCCAGCAAATCGTTGGCCGACCTGTTCCACGAGCAGAATGGTCCGATGGAGCCGACCCGCTTGCTGCCGATTCTCATCCAGACCGCCCGTGGCCTGTTCGTCGCCCATTCGCATGGCGTGATCCACCGCGATGTGAAGCCGGCGAACATCATGGTGTCCGATTCCGGCGAGGTGAAGATCACCGATTTCGGCGTCTCCTACTCCACTAATCAGGAGCAGATCACGCAGGATGGCATGGTGGTGGGCACCGCGCAGTACATTTCCCCGGAGCAGGCGCAGGGCCAGCATGCCACACCTCAATCCGATATCTATTCGCTTGGCGTCGTCGCCTATGAGGGCCTGTGCGGGCATCGTCCGTTCACGGGTGCCACGCCGGTTGACATCGCCGCAGCCCATGTCAACAATCCGGTTCCGCCGCTGCCTGACTCCGTCGATGTGCAGCTGCGTGAATTCGTCATGTCAATGCTGGCCAAGGATCCCCTTGACCGTCCGAAGGACGCGTTGACGGTGTCGCGCACATTGTCCCGCATCGAACGCCGTCTGCTCGACCAGCAGACACAATTGGCTGACACGATGGTGGTGCCTACAGGTGGAAGGCTTCCGCGCCGCGTGGTCAGCAGACCTCATATCTCCTTGATCACTGATGGGAAGGAACAGGGATGAACATCAACATGCCTACCTCTTTGGCTGGTGAACGTTACCAGCTCGGCCAACTGGTCGGCCGTGGCGGCATGGCCGAAGTGCACGTGGCGCTCGATACGCGTCTTGGGCGTACCGTCGCGGTCAAGATCATGCGCGCCGACTTCGCCAACGACAAGATCTTCCTTGAGCGTTTCCGTCGCGAAGCCCATTCCGTGGCGCAAATGAACAATCCCAACATCGTGAACATCTACGATTCGGGCGAGGAAGTCGTCACCACCGAAACCGGACAGACCGAGCATCTGCCGTATCTGGTGATGGAGTATGTCAAGGGCCAGACCTTGCGCGACATTCTCAAAGTGAACGGCGCTTTGAGCCAGCGCGACGCCGAACAGGTGATGATGGGCGTGCTCAACGCGCTCGATTATTCGCATCGCATGGGCATCATCCACCGCGACATCAAGCCCGGCAACATCATGATTTCCGAGCAGGGCGTGGTCAAGGTCATGGACTTCGGCATCGCCCGCGCGCTCGACGATTCCGCCGCCACGATGACGCAGTCGCAGGGCGTGGTCGGCACCGCGCAGTATCTGTCTCCCGAGCAGGCGCGCGGCGAAAGCGTCGACATGCGTTCCGACCTGTATTCCGCAGGTTGTGTGCTGTATGAAATGCTTACTGGAAGACCGCCGTTTACCGGCGATTCCGCAGTGGCGATCGCCTACCAGCATGTTTCAGAGGTCGCCACTCCCCCAAGTTCGGTTGTTCCAGGATTGCCGAAGATGTGGGATTCGATTTGTGCGAAAGCGATGGCGAAGGATCGTCAGAACCGTTACGCCACGGCTTCCGAATTCAAGAACGATCTGCTGACGTTCATGAACGGCGGTGTGCCGATGGCTGCCGCGTTCAATCCGTTGACCGATCTGACCAATATGAAGGCACGCAAGCAGGCCGAAATGACTGCGAATACCGTGGCCATGACCCCTGCCGGCGAAACGACCGCAACACAGGCGTTCAATCCCGTCACAGGCCAGTTCGAGGCCGTGCCGAACCCGCAGAACGGCATCGCCACGAAAACCCGTGCGGAACAGCGTGCGGAGGCCGCGAAGGCACGCAAGAAGAAGCAGATCATTATCGGCTCCGTCGTGGGCGGTCTGGTGGCTTTGCTGGTCATTCTGGGCGTGTTCTTCATGCTGAACAAGAGCGACTCCGCAGCCGACATGGTGGAAGTGCCTGATTTCACCGCCACGGCGAATATTTCCGAGGCGCGCGTCGAAGAGCAGCTCGCAGCCAAAGGACTGAAGCTCGACGCCCGCGAAGATTCCGATTCGAGCAAGCCGAAAGGCACAATCACCAAGCAGAATCCAAGGGGCGGCAAGAAGGTTTCCAAGGGCTCCACGGTTTCCGTATGGTTCTCCACCGGCCCGCAGTCGGTCGCAGTGCCGGATGTGTCGAACAAGAGCCAGGACGATGCGAAGTCCATTCTTGAGGCCGCCGGCTTCAAAGTGGGCAACGTGCGTACGGTAGACAACGCATCCATCGAAAAAGACAAGGTGGTAAGCACTGATCCTGCCGCCAATTCGAAGCAAACCGAGGGCACGATCATCACGCTGTACATTTCGTCCGGCATGACCAAGATTCCCGACAATCTGATAGGACAGCCGAAGGATTCGGCCATTGCGCAGCTCAAGCAGGCCGGTCTGGCGCAAATCACCATCGAAAACGAGTATTCCGATTCCATCGCTTCCGGCGCTGTGACCCGTGTCGATCCAGGTGTCGGAAGCACGGTTGAGGCTGGTACCGCGGTCACAATTTGGGTGTCCACCGGCAAGCAGCAGATCAGCGTGCCCAGCGTGGTCGGCATGAGCTATGCGAATGCCAAGAGCCTGCTGGAAAGCTACGGCTTCCAGGTCACGGTTTCCGGTCCGGAGGATGGCACCGTCACGGACATGTCTCCAACCGCCGGCACCCAGTCCGACAGCGGAGCCACGATCACGTTGACCACCAAATCCTCCAGCGCCGATAATGGAGGCAACGGCGGAGGCACCAGCAGCAACAACAACGGCAACAGCAACAACAGCAGTAACGGCAACACTCCCGAGCAAGGCAACTGATCGATCGTCACAACCGCGATAGCCGCCATAATTCACAATGAAGGCCCGACTGGAAATCCCCAGCCGGGCCTTCATTCTTACGATTGCGTTTTACGAAACCCACATTTTCCCGAGATGCGTTCCCGAGATTTTCGCGCGATTCACATATTCCGCGATCCCCTACAGTCCTTACGTTTCACGTGTTTTCGTGCCTTCAGGCCGCGACCTTCGGCCGCAATCCGGCGGAACGCTCCACCGCGTTCTCCTGCCCACACACCTTCAGCCAGTTCGCAAGCAATCGGTAGCCGTCCTGCGTCATCACGGATTCGGGGTGGAACTGCACCGCGTACATCGGCTTGCTGCGATGCTTAATGCCCTGCACGATGTGGTCGCTCTGCGTCCACGCGGTCACCACCAGCTCTTCCGGCACGGAATCAGGCTCCACGGCCAACGAATGGTAGCGAGTGGCGGTCATAGGATTGGCCACTCCTTCGAAGATCTCGTCGTCGATGTGCTCCACCAGACTGGTTTTGCCGTGCATGATGGTAGGCGCATGGCTTACGGTGGCGCCGAACACTTCGGCCAGTGCCTGCATACCCAAGCAAACGCCGAACATGGGCTTGGACTGCTCCGCGCATAGGCGGATCATGCCTTCGCTGGCACCGGATTCCGCCGGAGCACCAGGCCCTGGGGAGATCAGCACGCCGTCATATTCGTCGATCACACCGTCCTCGCTCGGGTCGATCGCATCGTTGCGCACCACCGTCACCGTGGCACCCAACGTCTTCAAATATCCGACGATCGTGTACACGAACGAATCGTAATTATCCACGACCAGAATGCGTGCGGAATCGGTCATCATGCTCCTATCGACGTTGGAATGCCGGCATCCGAATATTTCGAATCGTTCGAATGCTTCAAATCCTTCGAATATTCCGAATGCTTGCGTTGTGCGAATACTTGCGTTTGAACAGCAGTCTACGTGCGCAACATGTCATAGCATGACGCGCGTCTCACGCAGCAACCGCAGCAACTGCAAAAAGCGCCTTATACGGCCGTGTAATTCGACATTTCCCGCAATGCCGGAATATTCGTCGCAGCCCACGGGAACAACCATTCAAAGCACGATGCGGCCGCCGTGAAAATCAACAACGCCATCAGCACGAGTCGAATCGGAAGTACGCCCGGCTGCAATCGCATCAATCCTCCGTACAAGCTGAATTCCGGCTTTTCGCGACGTCCCGCGCGCACGTCGGCGAGGTACGGCCAACGCCATGCCACGAGCGCGGAAAGGAAGATGATCACGTATGCGGCAAGCGCGCCGAAAATCCACGGTTCAAGCGAGCTGACGGATGCGACGATCGACGATTTTCCGTTGTTGACGAATTTGACTTTGCCGTTGGAGTCGGTGGATGTGAGCTCCTGGGGGATGCCGTCGGACACTTTCGCCCAGTATGAGAATTCCGCGTAGCTGATCCAGCGGTGCGTCGGCGTGGAATATTTCGGTTCGCACGTAGTCATGGTCAGCATGCGTTTAGTCGGTGTAGCGCCGGGATTTTCGGGGTTGGCGGCGACCACTTCGATGTCGGTCGGCAGCACAATTTTGTAGCTCGTGTAGTGGTACACATACCAGTAATCCTGCGTGCGGATGATAATCGGGTCGCCTTCCTGCAGTTTGTCGACATCGCCGAGTGGCTGTCCGTAGCCGTTGCGGTGGCCTGCGAAAGCGAAGTTGCCGACTTGGCCGGGCATTTGCGAGTCTTTGTAGTGGCCGAGGCCATGTTTGTTGAGTTCGGTGAGGGAAGTTCCCTCAACGAGGTTGCGTTGCCATTGGCTGCCGAATCGTGGAATGTAGACTTGGGCGATCAGCTCACCTTCCTGCGCGCTTTGCGGTTGCGTTGGCGGGTCGCCTTCCTGCGCCTGCGCGATGGTGACGTTGTCGGATTGGCCCGGGTCGGACCATGATACGGATTGGCGCGTTTCGATTTGGTTGTGTTCGGCTTGCACGCCCGTCCACCACATTTGCCATGCGATGTAAAGCGCGCAGACGGCCGCTGCGGTCAGCATGAGTTCGGCGAGTATGCCAAGTATCGTCCATACCACGCTTTTGCGGCGTTGTCTATGTGCCACGTGCTTCATCGTTTACTTCCCCTCTTGCGATTCCTGCACATCTTGTAATTGCTGCGTTGCGTCCGTTTGCTGCGTTTCTTCTGTTCCGTCGCTCATCGCCTGCGCGTATTGCAGCGGCTGCTGCAGAGCGTCGGTCGCCTCGAAATGCAGTTTTTCTTTTTCTTCGACCTGCCAGCCTAAGCCGAACGCGCTGACGTACTGCCGGTATATGGTCACGTCCTGCGAATCGTCGAGCGCTTTTTTCATATTGTCGACCGGCCCGATCGCGGAAATGGTGAATGGCGGCGAATACTTTTTGCCCTGCAGGAGCAACACGTTGCCGGAGCAGCGCACCGCGGAGTTGAAGAGCACGCGCTGGTCCATGATCATCATGGATTCCGCACCGCCCGCCCACAGCGCGTTCACCACGGCTTCGACGTCTTGCTGATGCACCACGTAGTCGTTGATGTTGGATGTCGATCCGCTGGAGTCGACCATGTCTTCCCAAAGTGGCGAATCGTCGAGCGTCACCACGAGTCCGGGACCTTCCACCGCAGGCAGCATGGTGCCGGTGCCTGCGCTTTCGCTGTCTTGCGGGTCGGTGCCGTCCTGGCTGCTCAGTGTCTTGCTCAAATCGTTCACGCGGGAGCTGAGCGCGTCAACTTCCGTCTGCAGGGAGTTGACTTTTTTCACACGTTGTTCCACGAGTTCGGCGGTATCATTGGTCACCACGACGGAACGGTTCACGCGCAGGTTTGTGACGAGCAGGAATCCGGAGAACATGAGCACGAGGACTGTCGCCGCTCCGGCCGCTTTCGACCGTTTCGCAGTGTGCTTTCCGGTGTGCTTAGCCATGCGGACCTTCCTGATTCCTGTTAAGCATTTGCTCTGATCGAGAACAGTTTTTACGCTGTGAGTTCGCCGCTTTCGAGTCTACCCACTATTATGACTTTTAGCCTATTAAAGGAGACTATGCTGATGGCTGACGAAGAGCTGCACGAAACCACCGCGGACGATCAGAACGATCTGCAGTCCACGAACGACACCGCTGCCGTTGAAGAGGGCAACAAAACCGTTCAGGATGACGCTGATGAGACCACCGTCGAATCCGCTTCCGCTGATTCCAACGACGCTGACGATCTCGATATTCCGATGGACCGCGTCGAAGCGGTGCTGAACGCCACTGCCGACAAGGATTCCCTGAGCCCGCAGATGCAGCGCATGATGAACCGTCAGGCGGAAAACACCCGCCGCGTGGAGGAGACCATCAAGGGCACCAAGTCCAATCCACGCTGGTTCGTGCCTCTGTTCTGCGCGCTGATGATCATCGGCCTGGTTTGGGCCGTGGTCTACTACCTGACCTCCGACTACCCGATTCCGAACATCGGCGCATGGAATCTGGCCATCGCGTTCGCGATCATCATGGTCGGATTCATCATGACCATGTGGTGGCGCTGACCCACCGTTTCACGTTTATTGTTTAGGCAGCCTCGGTAGCACGTTTGAAGTAGGGGCGTCTGTACTCTTCGCACAGTCAGACGCCCTTTTCGCGTACCCTTTTTACGATTCTTTCGCAATCGTCTTGCTATTCCTGCGACTCGTCTATCACTTGTCTCGTGTTCTTCTCAATTCCGGTTCGCTTGTTCAGATTTTCGACGTGCGCAGCAGCACATGATCGCCGCCTTGCATGGTGGTACCAAACAGGTAGACCGTCCCACCGTCAGCAAGCTTCAATTTCTTGCGTAACTGCGGTGCCGTAAGCGGGAAATTACGTACCGCGATATTCGCTTGTTTCGCACCATTCAGCAATCGTTTTATATCTTTTTTATTCATGCTTCCGACTGCTTCAATCGCAAATCCTCGTCCCGGAAAATCGGCGATTTGCTGTTCCGACACGAACAGATGGCTGCTCGGGCCGATCTGCGTCACACCGAATCGTTCCTCGACCAGATCGAAACAGCCGGCCTTCATAATCGACGCATTCGGCTCATACAAGTAGTTTTTCGCCTCCGGCAGCGGTTTGCCGCCAATGCGCAGGCCTTGCGTATATGCGGCAGAATCATAATCGATCCGCTGATCGTCGTTCACGCAGAACACGTGCGGCGCGGCATACCGGCCATCATGCGATGCGGCTACGGTACGTTCGGCTTTCGATTCACCGTCAAACGAGCCCACCGTGTCCGCCAAATCCATGCCGCCATTCATCTGCTCCACGCGCGTGCGTGCCAATGGCGTCTTGTCGTTGCTTGTCTGTCTTGCCCGTATATCCATCTGCCCCATGTGTGCGTGCGCCGCAGGGCGCCGGTGCGAACCCGCGCCATCCACGCCGTCGCGCGCATCCACTTGCGCCGGCCGTCCCAGTACCAGCAGCAGTTCCTTGCATTCGTTGCCGGTGGCCACAATATGCACTTCGCGTACTGCCCCGTCGAAATCGGCGACCGCCTTGCGCCAGTCCAGCATGGGAGACAGTTTGACCAGCGTGCACTGCGATTTGGCGAGCAACAGGTCACGCAATTCGAGTACGTTCGGTGTGCAATCCTCGATCGCGTAGGTGCGCGCGCCATGCTCGTCGCGGCGGGCCGGATCGATGTAGATGAGATCCACCGGATCCATATTGTCAAGGTATTCCACGCCGTCGTCGCACACGATACGCGCCTGGTCGAGTCCCAGTGCGGCCATGTTGTGCTCGGCCAGATCGCACAGGTGTCGTTGCCGTTCCACATAAGTGGCTTGACTGAATCCGCGCGCCAGATACGAGAAGTCCACACCGAACCCGCCCGTCAGATCCACCATCGCCCTTTTCGCCACCAATGTGTCCGATTCTGGCGAATCAGACAACTGGAACACATTTTTTGCCGTTTGCATGTCCGATTCTGCAGAATCGGACACTCTGGCGCGCACGGTTGCGGCCGACGCAAGCAGGGTTTGCGCGATTTCGGACTTGTATTGGGCTGTGAACTGCGATGAGCACTGTTCCATGGAAATGTGCGGAGGGTATATGATTCCCTCGTATGAGGCCCATTGCGGCAGTTTTTTGCTTGCGATCTGCCATCCGGCAATCTGGTCGAGAGCCAACGACAGGTCAAGCCCTTCCACACGTTTGGCCTTCAACGCCAGTTCGCGCACGTCCTCGTCGCGATGCATCGCCACGAATTCGCGCGTCTTGTCATTCATGATTGTCATTGGTGACGTACCTGATTTCGTTTTGTTGATCCGCCGTCATTCTGGGGATTTTCTAGTTCCGCACGATGTGGATAAGTCGTGGATTATTGTGGACGAATGTGGATAGCGTCTATATCTTGTGGACAGTTTTACGACCGCACACAAGATATAGGACGGTATTTTTCCCCATTTTTCGCTATGCACAGGCTGGTTATCCACATTTTCCACCGTTGAAAAGCTGGGGAATTCGCCGTTTTGTGAATATCCTTGTGGATAATGCACCGAGTTATCCCCGACTTACCCACAGCTCGCTCCTCACTTATCCACAAAGTTATCCACAAATGTGGATAACTGCATATCTGCAATTCCAAAAACTTCTTTTTTCTTCTACCTGTCGACTAGAAGAACATGCCAAGAAGGGGGTTTACACGAAGTGGATTGCTCATATTACACGCGATGACAACCGCAATAATCACGCCCAACATGATTACGCCGTAAATCAGCGTGCGCTGCTGCAGGCTTTTGCCGCGCAACGCATGCAGGCCGGAAACCAGCAGCCAGGCGAACACGCCTCCGACGATGAATCCGCCGATATGCGCCTGCCATGCGATGTTCGGCGTGATGATCGGCATCAGGAAGTTGATGAGCATCCAGATCAGCATGGATCGAATGTCTATACCAATGCGCTGGTATACCACCAGAATCGACGCGAACAGGCCGAATAGTGCGCCGGAAGCGCCATATGCGGATGTTAGCCAACCGTCTTGCGAAAGCAGTGCCCAGACCATCATGCCGGCGCTTCCGCCGAGTCCTGACAGCACGTATAACGCAAGATATGGCAGATGCCCCATCATGCGTTCCAATACAGGCCCGACGCACCACAAGGTCAGCATGTTGAAAAGAATATGCCATAGGGAGGCCGGCTGGTGCAGGAACATTGACGTAATGAAAGTCCATGGACGGTGGGTCGCCAGCGCGGGCATGAATACGCCTGTGCCGACGAACGAGTTGTAGCCGGCTGGCCAGGCGATTTTCAATAGTGTTTCGACAATCCAGACCGCGACGCATATCACCATGATCGCGACGGTGATTACGGGATCGCCATTACGCCAGCGGTATCTCATGGAACGTGCAGAGAAGAGGTCTTTGAACGACGGGGAATCGGGAAACAGACTGAAACGTTGATAAGCCATGTTTCAACCCTACTGGAACGTGCGAATCCGCGAATCCGCGAAATCATTGCAAATGATTGCATTCTTGTGAATCCTCGGCGCGTAAATCCACCCAATCAACACATTCAAGGAATTAATATAGTGAACAGAGTTGGCTTGAACGAGCAGGTCAGCCAATGTTCGCCGATATTTGGGAAAGGAGCCGTCATGGAGAACAAGTCTTCTAACGGTTGGAAGTTCTTCGCACTGCTCTTCGGAGCTTTGCTTGCCGGTGTCGTCGGTCTGTATGTGTACAAGCAGCAGAATCCGGATTACGATCCGTGGGAGGAGCCGTGGGAGAACAGCTCGTCTCCTGTCGATCTTGGTCTGACCAAGGATGCCGAAGAAGCCAAGGAAGCCGGCACTGAGGCCGCCGCCACTCCCGAAGCCGCCTGATTCCTACTTCTTTTCAAAGCCCTGCCGCCCTTTCGCGCAGGGCTTTTTGTTATCCAGACACAAAAAGGGACGATTCCAAAGAATCGTCCCTTCGTCATCACGCCTTATCTAGCGCTATCAGGCGAGCGGAGCGAGTGGACTGACGCGTGCGGTATCAAGGCGTGGAAGGCGAAGGCGTACGAAGGTACGTCGAGCCTTCCACAGCGCAGATAACGCTCCGTCAGTCTGCGAGCGGACCCGTCTTCCAGATGCGCTCGAGGTAATCCTCCATCGAACGATCGGAGCTGAAGTAGCCCGAGTTCGCCACGTTGATGAGGGCCTTGCGGTTCCATTCGAGCGGCTGGGCGTAGAGAGCCTCGATTTCCGACTGGATGGCGGTGTAGGCGCCGAAGTCGGCGAGGGTCATGAACCAGTCCTTGGTGAGCCAATCGTGGACGAGGTCTTCGTACACGGTCTTGTCGCCGTTGGAGAAGGTGCCGTCCGCGACCATGTCGATGGCGGCCTTGAGGCGCGGATCGGCCTCGTAGTACTTCTTCGGCTCGTAGCCTTCGGCGTAGAGGGCGTCCACCTCGTCAACGGTCATGCCGAAGAGGAAGAAGTTCTCAGCACCGACGCGCTCACGGATTTCGACGTTGGCACCGTCGAGGGTGCCGACGGTCATGGCACCGTTGAGAGCGAACTTCATGTTGCCGGTACCGGAGGCTTCCTTGCCGGCCTGGGAGATCTGCTCGTCAAGGTCGGTGGCCGGGATGAGGTGCTGTGCGAGGCGAACGTTGTAGTTCCACGGGAAGTAAACGTTCAGCTTGCCCTTGACGTCCGGGTCGTTGTTGATGACGCGGGCGACGTTGTTGATCAGCTGGATGGTCTGCTTGGCCAGATAGTAGCCCGGAGCGGCCTTGGCACCGAACACGATGGTGCGCGGCATGATGTCGTCTGCAGAGATCTTGCCGGACTTGATGTCGGCGTAACGTGCGATCACGGCAAGGATCTTCAGTGCCTGACGCTTGTATTCGTGCAGACGCTTGACCATGGTGTTGATCATGGTGTTCGGGTCGATGTCGAAGCCGTATTCGCGCTTGGCGTAGTTGGCGAAGTCAACCTTGTTGGCCTGCTTGACGGCGGCGAACTTCTTGACGAATTCGTCGTCTGCGGCAAGCGGTTCGAGGCCTTTGAGCAGTTCGAGGTCGCTCACCCACTTGTCGGTGCCGAGGCCTTCGGTGATGAGGTCGGACAGGCGCGGGTTGGCGAGCTTGACGAAGCGGCGAGGGGTCACGCCGTTGGTCACGTTGGTGAACTTGTCGGGATACACGTCGGAGAAGTTCTTCAGGGTGACGTCCTTGAGCAGCTGGGAATGCAGCTCGGCAACGCCGTTGACGTGGGAGCCGCCGTAGGTGGCCAGGTAGGCCATGCGCACGGAGTCGCCGGTGTAGATGGCCATGTCCTTGATGGTGGCCTCGTCGACGCCCTTGGTCTTGAGCTCGGCTGCGAACTGGTCCTGGATCTTCTCGATGATTTCGAGATGACGCGGCAGAAGTTCGCCGATGAGCTTGGACGGCCACACTTCCAAGGCTTCCGGAAGCAGGGTGTGGCAGGTGTAGTTGAAGGTCTTGTTGGTGACGGTCCAGGCGGTGTCCCAATCGTAGCCGTACTCGTCCATGAGGACGCGCATGAGCTCCGGGATGCCGATGACCGGGTGGGTGTCATTAAGCTGGAAGGTGATCTTGTCTGCGAAGGTGGTCAGATCCGGCTTGTCCTGGCCCGGGTAGAAGACGCGGATGGCGTCATGGATGGAGGCGGACACGAAGAAGTACTGCTGCTCGAGACGCAACGCCTTGCCCTGCGGGGTGGAATCCTCCGGATACAGGATCTTGGAGATGTTTTCCGCTTCGACCTGCGGCTTGACGGCGTCAAGGTACTCGGACTTGTTGAAGGTGAGCAGGTCGAATTCGTCGTAGCTCTTGGCGGTCCACAGGCGAAGGGTGTTCACACGGCCGGAAGCATAGCCCGGAACCATGTAGTCGACCGGGACTGCACGCACGGACCAAGCCGGCTTCCAAACCTTCTTGCCGTTCTCTTCGACGACTTCGCCGCCGAAGGAGACCTTCTGGTCGCGGTTGTAGTCGATGTGGCCCCACGGCTCTTCGTTGGTCAGCCAGTAGTCCGGGGTTTCGATCTGCTTGCCGTTTTCGTCGAACTTCTGCTCGAAGATGCCGTACTTGTACTGGATGCCATAACCGAATGCCGGCACGCCCAGCGAAGCGAGCGAATCGATGAAGCAGGCGGCCAGACGGCCGAGACCACCGTTGCCGAGGCCTGGCTCGTGCTCGGCGTTGACGACGTCCTGCACGGAGAAGCCGAGTTCCTTGACCGCAGCATTGAACTGCTCGGTCAGACCGGCGTTGAGCAGAGCGTTGCGCAGCTGCTTACCCATTAGGAACTCTGCGGACAGGTAGCCGACTGCCTTGGTGTTGCCATTGACCATGTCAGCCTGGGTCTTGAACCAGGAATCCATGAGGTGGCGGCGCACCGCGGCGGACGCGGCGACATACACGTCGGCCGGCTTGGCCTGTTCGACGGTGACGCCCTGGGTGTACTTCAGCTGCTCGCGGATCTCATCTGCGAACTGCTCCGCGGTGATCGCGGACTTCGGTGCGGTAATTTCAGTCATTAGTCGACTCCCTTTGACGGATTACTCTCCAGAAACATTATGCCTTGCTCCAGCGTCCTTGCATTAGCGGCTACATGAACACTAAGTAACATCATGCATACGTTCTCATACACAGCATACTACATAATCAGAAAAAAGACGAAATTTCAAGCGATTACAGGTCAGCATTCGTTTGCAAAAAATGATGCAAACCGGCTGCCAAAACGTTGTGAACAACATGCAAACGACATACAACAAAATTGAGAACGCCGTCAGCAATCGCAAATATTTTTCCTCTCTTCACACCCCTATTCAGTTGTGACTACGCTGTCTGCAACACCCCATCATAGTCGCTTGCAAGCGACAAAATAACACGTATGGCTGTTATTCGAGAACAAGATCTGCATAAGGGACATGACGCATTTGCGCAATGGCTGCAAACGTCTCATCGCATGATCGCCGACAGTATTCCCACGAATAGCGACGCGGCACGCGATTTCCGTCTGGAATTCTCTCCACGATTGCCACGCCAGCTGTGGGCGATGGCAGTGCGCTACTCGCTGCATCTGCTGGAGAAAAAAGCGCCCGGAGAGGGCGTGGAAGTGCGTGTCGCACCGTGGGGCGCTATCAAGATTCTCGACGGACCGGCATCCGATCCGCATAATCTCACACCGCCGGACGTGATCGAACTGGAACCGGACGTGTGGATGCGGCTCGCCGCCGGCATCACCAGCTGGCAGGAGGAAAAAGATGCCGGCCGCATCACCGCCGTCGGCGAACGTGACGATTTAAGCGATCTACTGCCGTTGGTGTGACAGGCTGCGAGAAGAACGTCACAGGCACAAAGACGCATAGCAAAATCGCGATGCGGATACACCTAGCAGGCATATCCGCATCGCGATTTCACAAAGTACCTGATATGCCAATCAGTCCTGCTTCTTCGGCTTCAGCACACTGGGCATCGGCATCGGGATGGGCTTGTGTGGCTTCGGTGCGGCGGACTTGGCTGCCGGGAACTCTCCACTCGTGGCCTTCGCCGCCGCCTCCGCGGCCCACTTCGCATACTCGTCGAGGTCATCCTCGGCGTCGCCCTGCGCGGACTCCTGAACATCTTCAGAAATCTCATCTTCAGCGTCCGCATCGTGAGAATATTTTGCTTCGATATCGGCGAAAGGATCAAAAGAACCCGAACCAGGCTCCTGGGCACCGAGCTCCTTGGCGAGCTCATCGTAATCGGTGTCGGTGGTCAGGTACTTGAGCTTTCGGGCTATTTTCTGCTGTTTGGCTTTCTGACGTCCGCGGCCCATCTGACCCCCTGAGGATTACTGTGCTATCAATTCATCAAACAAGAGAGTACCACTTGTTATGCCATATTTCGTTGTCGGCTCAGACTTTTACGATAAAATCGCTGATTTTCTTAAGAAAAGGACACGTATGACGGACGAAACCCAGGAGCAGCAAATCACCGCTGTCGGCAATGAAATGAGCGCGAGCTTCCTCGCCGCGAAGAAGCGTTCCGACGCAACACTCGCCGCAATCGAACAGAATCCGGGCAAGTTCACCATGCTTACCGGCGACCGTCCGACCGGACGCCTGCATCTCGGCCACTATTTTGGTTCGATTCGTGAGCGCGTCACCATGCAGAATCGCGGCGTGAATTCGAATATCATCATCGCCGATTATCAGGTGATTACCGATCGTGACACGACCGAGCATATCGAAGACAATGTGCTCAATTTGGTGCTTGACTACATGGCTGCCGGCATCGATCCGGAAAAGACCATGATTTTCACGCATTCCGCCGTTCCAGCGGAGAACCAGCTGATGCTGCCGTTCCTGTCGTTGGTGACTGAGGCCGAGCTGCATCGTAATCCTACGGTGAAGTCGGAAATGGAAGCTTCCGGCCATGCGTTGACTGGTCTGCTGCTGACTTATCCGGTGCACCAGGCATGCGACATTCTGTTCTGCAAGGCTAATGTGGTGCCGATCGGCAAGGATAACCTGCCGCATGTCGAGATCACGCGCACCATCGCACGTCGTTTCAACGAACGTTACGCCAAGAAACATCCGGTGTTCCCCGAGCCGGCCGCGATTCTGTCTGAAGCGCCGGAGATTCCAGGCTTGGATGGCCGCAAGATGAGCAAGTCGTACGGCAATTCCATCATGTTGGGCGCCACCGCGCAGGAAACCGCCAAGCTCATCAAGAAGAGTCCGACCGATTCCGAGCGTCGCATCACGTTCGATCCAATCGCACGTCCGCAGGTTTCCGCACTGCTGACGACCGCCGGTTTGGTCACCGGTCGCGATCCGAAAGAAATCGCCGAGGAAATCGGCGATTCCGGTGCAGGCGCGCTGAAGGCGTATGTGATCGAATCGGTGAACGGCTTCCTTGAGCCGCATCGTGCCCGCCGTGAGGAACTCGCCAAGGATATGGATTACGTGCGCGACGTGCTCGCCGAAGGCAACAAGAAGGCCAACGCCATCGCCAACGAAACCTTGGAGCAAGTCCGCGAAGCCATGGGCATGCGCTACTAAGCAGTACTCGCGCAAAAAGCCGGGCTGCGATTCCAAACCGAATCACAGCCCGGCTTTTCCATATCCGACTGTTGCAGCCTACGGCTGGAATGAACCCAAACCGCTTATATGTGGCAGATCCCTCAAACAAAGAAAATCCATTTGCGCTATATGTGGCAGATGACCTCCAAAAACAACGCCCAAAAGCCATTTAGGGGGTATGAATCAAGGAGTCTTGCTTGAGGAACTGCCACATATAGCGCAAATGAGTTTCTGAGACACACTAAATCTGCCACATATAGCGCAAATGAATTCATACATGCTGGAAAACGGTCTAGATTTGCGCGCGCTTTTCGCCGGAAGCGATTTCCGCTGCGACCAAATCGTCATCCACTTTACGGTCATCGGGATCATCAAGATAATGATCGAACTCGTGCAGCACTTCAGCATCGGGAGCCGGAGTCAGCAGCGACACCACCACAATGAACAGCAGTGAGATAATGAACGCCGGAAGCAGCTCGTAAATAGCGAAGACACCACCAAGCGGCTTGATGAGATTATGCCAGATCAGCACGGTCGCAGTACCGGAAAGCATGCCCGCAATCGCACCGAATTTGTTGGTGCGGCGCCAATACAGCGAGCAGAGCATCAGCGGACCGAACGAAGCGCCCAAACCAGCCCATGCATACGACACAACCTGGAAAATCGACGAATTCTGATCGAACGCAACCACAATGCCGAAAATGAACATGACGAGCAGCGTGATGCGGGCAACCATCATCACCTGACGATCAGTGGCCTTGCGATAGAGCAATCCACGGAAAATATTCTCACCGACCGCGGAAGCGCCGATAATCAGGTATGACGACGAGGAGCTCATGGACGCGGCGAAAATGCCCGACACCACGATGCCGCACATGAAGCTCGGCAGCAGCGCCTGCGAAACCACAATGAAAATATTCTCCGCAGCGGACTGCGTGACGAACTGCGTCGGCATCATCGCACGGCCGACCAAGCCAATGCACACGCCGCACGTAAGCGACACCACACACCATGTGGTGGCGATGATACGGGACTTTTTAATCTCTTCGGAACTGCGAATCGACAGGAATCGCACAAGCACCTGCGGCATACCGAAATAGCCAAGGCCCCACGCAAGCATGGAAATCATGGTGATCACGCCGTATTCGGTAGGAGCACCGAACATGGCCTGACCAGCCTTGATGATCTGCTCGCCGGCATCGTTCAGAATCGGCGTGGCCATTTGCGTGCCGTCAAGGAAGCCTGGAATGCCTTTGAGGAAGGCGACGGTGTTGTCGACGCCGCCGACGGATGCGACGGAACCGATGAACACCACAGCCAGCGCGAAGAACATGAGCAAGCCTTGGATGAAGTCGGTCACGACCACGGAAAGATAGCCTCCGATCACGGTGTAGGCGAACACGATGGCCGCGCCGATCACCATGGTCAGGTGGTAGTCCCAGCCAAACAGGGTCGAGAAAAGTTTGCCGACCGTCACGAAGCAACTGCCGACATACACGCAGAAAAATACGAGGATGATCAGCGCCGCGATGGTGGAGACGATGTTGCGTTTGTCATGGAATCGTTTGGAGAAGAAGTCCGGAATGGTGATCGCGTCACCTGCCACCACGGAGTAGCGGCGCAAACGACGTGCGACGAGCTTCCAGTTGAGGTAGGTGCCGAGAGCCAGGCCAAGGGCCGTCCACAGCGGGTCGGCGGCACCGGTGAAGTAGGCGACGCCCGGCAGGCCCATGAGCAGCCAGCCGCTCATATCGGAGGCTTCGGCGCTTAAAGCCGTCAGCCACGGACCAACGCCTCGACCACCCGCGAAATACTGGCGAGTGGAAGAATTGGATCGCTTGGAGTAGATGAAGCCGATGGTGAGCATGGCCACAAAATAGATGACCATCGCCAGCAGCACCCAAAAATCTTTGGTAATCATGAATTCTCTCTTCTTAGATTTCTAGCCGAATTTCTTTCGAATCTCTTTCTTCAAATCTCTGTCGAAACGAATTTCTTTCGAATCTCTTCTGAAAAAATGCGATTGTCCCAATGTACCGGTTGAACATTGCGGCAATCGCATTTATCTCATTTACGAGCCCAAATTCCGAAACTCTGCGAGTTGTTATGTATCGTTCGGAATCCTAGGGAAAATTTGGCAATGTGTGCGGTATCAAGGCATACCAAAGGAAGGCGTACGAAGGTACACCGACTGAGGATCAATGCAGATAACGCTCCATTGCCAAATTTTTAGATGTCGTATCTCCAAGACTTATCGGTGATAACGCGAGCCATGGCCAGACCGATCGGCAGGCAGATAATCACCATGAAGGCGCGGAAAGCCCAGTCGAGGGCGTTCAAGGTATCGAATTGGCCGAGGTGGAACATGGCTTGATACATGTACAAACCGGGAACCATGATCACGATGGACGGCACGGTCAGGCAGATGCGCGGGTAGCCGAGATGCGGGGCGAGCCAACCGCGACGAACCGCGGAACGCCATGCGGATGCGAGTAGGCCGGCTAGGAAGGCGCCGATGAACGCGCCAGCTTCGGCGGGCACGCCCATGTCCACGATTTCAAGGCGCAGGGTGTCTGTGATCAAGCCGATGGTGGCTGCCACAAGGCACATGCGTTGTGGTGAATTGAACATCACAGAGAAGCCCCACACACCGATGAACGCGAACACCATGCGCAGCAGGCAGTTGATGACGGGGTTCAATCCGAGAGGCTCGAATCCTTGCGGATTCAGGTGCACGATTGAGGCGACCATCCATCCTGCAAGCGTCGCCATCAGGATGATGCACAGCACGTAGGTAAGTCGCTGCACGCCCGACGGAAAATCAATTTTCGCCATATCGAGCCCGCCTGTGATCAACGGGAATCCGGGAATCACGAACAACATGGCGCCGATGTACGCCGTGTCATGCTGCAGCGCGATGGGGTTGAACAGACCGATCATTCGCAATGTTCCGGTGCATGCCAGCGCGGCGACGGCCACGCATACGAATGTCACGAAGAACTGGTTGAGGTGGTGGGCGAACAGGCGGCGGCGCAGCCAGTGGCCAAGTCCCGCGCCGATGAACGCGCCAATCATGTCGAAGGGGCCGCCGCCAAGCAGGAACACGAAGGATGCGCAGGCGCAGGCCGAGGCGAATCCCGCAAATGCCGGCGAATACAGGGGCTTGCGCCGTTCGATCATGTTGAGTCGTTCGTGCGCTTGACGAACGGTGATACCTTGCGTTTGGTTCTTTTCTTTGCCGACATGGTCGAAATGTTCGGCGTATTGGCCTTTTGGCGGCTTGTGATTGCGATTTTTGCGTGTTTTTTTCGTGGTCGCTTCGCTTGACGCAACGTTGGCCGCGCTGGCAGTTTCACGCTTGGTTTCACGTTCACTGCGATTATGCTGCTCGCTTGCCGCTTCGATGTCACGCAAGTGCAACGGCTGCGCGATGGTATCGGTCGCTTCGGCGCGTTCCGTCACCATTTCAAGCGCGTCGAGCACGGGATCGTCAGATCCCTCCTGATTCTGTTCGGCTTTCTGACGTTCGCGAAGACGCTTCGACAGGTCAGCCGACACCTGCGACGCATCACGCTTGTCGAGATGCTGCATAAGCCCTTCGGACACGTCGGATTGGCTGTGGTACATCGATCCTTTGCCGAGGTTCACGTTGAACCAGTCAGCGAAGTGTTCGAGCAGCCAAATGCGTTCCGTATTGACGCCGGTGGTTGGTAGGTCGACGACTTCGGTGATGCGGTCTTTGCCGTCGGTGCAGGAGGCTTCGATATCGGTGAGGTTCACGTCGGCGCGTACGTGCACGCCGAGCGGATAGGCGATGCGGTGCATCATTTCGCGGACGCGGAAGCTTCCGGTGCCCGCGCCGAGATCGAGCATACCGACGCGTACGATCACGCTGGCTTTTGCTGCGATTCCCGCTTCAGCGACCGGCTTGTCCCAATCCCGTTCGATATCTTCCATATCGAGCGGAATGGAGTGTGTATGGAATTTGCTGACGGCCGAAGCGCTTTTTTCCGCGCTATCGAAATTCGTCTCATGTTCATGTTCGTATTGTGCGCTCACAAGTTCAGGTCTAACGTGTGGGCTGGTCGGAGGATTTTCGAAATTTCCATCGATTCCACTTTGTGGACACCGTCTGACCATGATGCGGACATTTCCGGTATTTCCGTAACCAAACTGTCGATTTGCCGAGCATACAATGGGTACGCATTTACCCACCAGACTTAGGGCTGTGGGCTCGCAACAGACGGCCAAAACAATCGCGGAGGTGCCGCGAAGGACCGACAGACCGGGCAACCCGATGGTTTGGAGAAGGAGGTCTGATGACAACAGAAAACGAACAGATCACGCCTGCCGACGCAGCTATCGTCTCGTCCGGCACCGGCACCAAAGGCCCCGAGGAGCGTGATCTTCCCGCTTCCCTCAAAGAGGAAATGGATCTGTGTTTGCAGATTCTTCGCGAGGTGCTCGGCGAATTCGATGAAAAACTGCTGGACAAGTTCGATGAAGTGCGCGAACACGCACTGAACGCCAGTGCCGAACGCTTCTCCGGCATTCTGACGGATACGAATCCGGATCAGGATGACCTGCAGAAGGTCGTCGACATCATCGATAAAACGGATGTGCATGAGGCACAACTGCTGGCCCGCGCCTTCACCACCTACTTCCATCTGGCCAACCTATGCGAGGAGAACTACCGTGTCTCCGTGCTGCACAGCCGTGAGGCCGCCGTAGATGACACCCAAGCCGTCGACCCAGTGAACGAAATGACCTGCGCCTACCACCAGCTCATTAACGAAATGGGTCCGGCCAAAGCCAAGGAACTGCTCGACCAGCTCGAGTTCCATCCGGTGTTCACCGCGCATCCGACTGAAGCCCGCCGCAAAGCCGTGGAAGGCAAAATCCGCCGCATCTCCCAGCTGCTCGCAACGCACAAGCTGCTTGGCGGTTCAGACAGGAAGGAAAACTCCCGTCGACTCTTCAACGAGATCGACGCGTTGTTCCGCACCTCTCCGATCGCACTGAAGAAGCCGACTCCGGTTGAGGAATCTGAAACCATTCTCGATATTTTCGACAATACGTTGTTCTATACCATTCCACAGGTGTACCGTCGTTTCGACGATTGGGTCCTCGGAAATAAGGCTGGCCTCGTGCCGCCGGTATGCCCGGCGTTCTTCCACCCGGGAAGCTGGATCGGCTCCGACCGTGACGGCAACCCGAATGTCACCGCCAAGGTGAGCCGTCAGGTGGCCCGCAAGTTCAGCGACCACGTACTGGGCGCGTTGCAAATCGAGACCCGCCGCGTTGGCAAGAACCTGACGATGGAAGCTGAGACCACTCCTGCGAGTGCCGAGCTCAAGAGCCTGTGGAACCATCAGAAGGAAATGAGCGAGCGCCTGACCGACAAGGCCGCACTGATCTCCACCAAGGAGCTGCACCGTGCCGTCATGCTGGTCATGGCCGATCGTCTGAAGGCCACCATCGACCGCGATGCTGATCTCATGTACCACTCCTGCGAGGATTACATCGCCGACCTGAAAGTCGTGCAGCGCTCACTCGCCGAAGCCAATGCCAAACGTTCCGCCTACGGTCCGTTGCAGGACCTCATCTGGCAGGCAGAGACCTTTGGCTTCCATATGGTCGAGATGGAGTTCCGCCAGCACTCCGTCGTACATTCCCGAGCGCTGGAGGATATCCGCGAACATGGTCTGCACGGTGAGCGTGGCGAACTGCAGCCGATGACCCACGAGGTGCTCGACACCTTCCGCGCCCTTGGTTCCATCCAGAAGCGCAACGGTATCAAGGCCGCCCGTCGTTACATCATCTCCTTCACCAAGAGCGCCCAAAACATCAAGGACGTGTACGAGCTGAACCGTCTGGCGTTCTCCCATCCCAAGGACGTTCCAACCATCGACGTGATCCCGCTGTTCGAACAGCTTGAGGATCTGCAGAACTCGGTAGACGTACTCGAGGAAATGATCAAGATTCCGGAGGTCCAGGCTCGTCTGAAGGCCACCGGCGGCAAGATGGAAGTCATGCTCGGCTACTCCGACTCCTCGAAGGACGCCGGCCCGACCTCCGCAACCCTGGCCCTGCATTCCGCACAGGAACGCATCGCCAAGTGGGCGGAATCGCATGACATCGATCTGACCCTGTTCCATGGCCGCGGTGGTGCCGTCGGCCGCGGCGGCGGCCCGGCTAACCGTGCCGTGCTCGCACAGCCGGTCGGCTCCGTGAAGTGCCGCTTCAAGCTCACTGAGCAGGGCGAGGTCATCTTCGCACGCTACGGCAACCCGGCACTGGCCATCCGCCACGTCGAGTCCGTTGCGGCTGCAACGCTGCTGCAGTCCGCTCCGAGCGTGGAGAAGCGCAATACGGACATGACCGCCAAGTACGCCGACATGGCCAGCAAGCTCGACGAGGCCGCGCATAACCGCTTCCTCGACCTGCTGAACACCGACGGCTTCGCACCGTGGTTCTCCACCGTCACGCCGCTGACCGAAATCGGCCTGCTGCCGATTGGCTCCCGTCCGGCTAAACGTGGCCTTGGAGCTAAGTCCCTCGACGATCTGCGTACCATTCCGTGGATCTTCTCCTGGGCGCAGGCACGCATCAATCTGGCCGCATGGTACGGCCTGGGCACCGCGTGTGAGCAGTTCGGCGATTTGGACACCTTGCGTCAAGCGTATGAAGAATGGCCTCTGTTCTCCACGTTCATCGACAACATCGAAATGTCGCTGGCCAAGACTGACGAGCGCATCGCCAAGATGTACCTTGCTCTCGGAGACCGTGAGGACCTCAACAAGAAGGTCCTCGACGAGATGGAGCTCACCCGCAAGTGGGTGCTCGAGATCGTAGGCGACAAGTGGCCTCTGCAGCACCGCCACGTGCTCGGCCAGGCCATCCGCATCCGCTCGCCGTACGTGGATGCGCTGTCCGCCACCCAGGTGCTCGCTCTCGGCTCGCTACGCAAGCGCGTGGACAAGGAAGAGCTCACGCACGGACAGAAGGAGAACTACACCTACCTGATCCTGTGCACCGTGTCCGGTGTCGCAGCAGGCCTGCAGAACACGGGCTGATCTTCGGCTGACCGCCTGAATGATGCGAGCGGGGAGGTTCCGTGCCGATAAATGGCGCGGGCCTCCCCGTTCGCGTCGCGCGGCCCTAGCCTGGCCGGCGACAGCGCACAAAACAGGCACGCAGGCCGAGCGACAGACTCCCAATCATCCGACGTAACCCGGCGCCTGTCCGCGTTTACCCACGCCGCGACACCGACAGCCATCGTGGGCTTATACAACTGGTTCGGTCAGACTTATATTCTCGGCAGATTGAGCCTAGTCCACATTTCTCTATTTCTTCCTCGTCCTGCTTATAACCCCAATGACAACCCTTTTGGTTACGGCTTTCCTTCATGACAAACTGTCTTGGAAGAAGATTGTTCGCATCATAGCGCTGTCTTACTGTTTGACCATATTGGGTGTATTTCTGAACGAGTTGTGTTGTTGACGGAAGACGCCGCACTCGAAGGTTTTTGTTCAGCGCCTAACATGCAGCACTAGCATACTTATCCTCAATCCACTCATGATTCAGTAACAACTGCATGACTCCTGAAACACAGACACATAGCGAAGCCCTCGTTTGCAACTTCCACGAGAGAGAACCTTTGCTATTTTCACTAGAAAATCACACCCTAGAGTGCACCCCTACTCATTTTCCATTAGAATACTCTTAATATCTTAATCATTGTCGATTGAGATTAAATTTTCACATGGAGGAAATTATGAAATCCAGAAGAGTTTTTTTATTCTCCACAATTATCTCAGTTTGCCTATGCACAGTTATGACCACTCCAGCCTTTGCTGTAAATTGGTGGCAGGTTGGATGGATTGTCGCCAATAACGTCATCGACCGGGTAGTCAATCTCGATGGGCAAAGTTCAAATGATCAATATTCCACCTATATGGTTTCACCTTCCATTGTTTTCAACAATGGCACCAATGGGGCGAATTCTATATGCGCCCTCAAGTCTCCAGCCGTGTGACCAGTTTCGAAATGCACGCGCATAGAGCTAACCCCGTCGATTTTGGAGCCAATATAGTTCTAGCCTTGTCCACAACCTCAGGCAAAAGGGTTATCAATAAAACAGTAGGGACAAACCAGTATGTCTCATACACCAGATCAAGCAGCGATGGCACCGGAACATGGGACGCTCGTTTCACCGAAGATGACAGCGGGAAAAATTGGCAGTGTTATTACCGCCAATATTACGGCAATGGAAAAAGTCTTCCAACGATCATCGACGTCCCAAATACCAATCTAATCGACTACCTGGCTAACGATGGCACCACGTTCCGATACAACGCCAACCCAGATCAACCAAGAACAACAAAAGCCCCAACCCTTGACATCAAACAACTTAACAATCAATTTTATGACGAAAAAAGTGGTATATCAGTCGATTATCTTCGCGACTACAATACAGGAGATGATATTATTTTTGAAGATATCATAGATAAAATTCAATTCAATCCCAATGAAAACAATACATCACTCTTCTTTTTATTAGACAACGAATATATTGAATGGAAATTTAATGGAAATATCACCAACAAGTACAAGAAAGAAGACAGAATTAACCTTCATTTTAAAGTAATTACCGTGAAGCAATATAAAGGGATTACATTTGAGAGTATCGATTTCTTCAAAGATTCAAGCAACGGAATAAATAAACAAGGACCATACCCTTGCATCTCCGACTACCTAAAATAAGGAGAACAGTGCAGTACATATATCTCACAGCACTTGCCCTGCTAGGATTATGTATGCTTATTTTTCCAAGGCAACTCTGGAAAATAAGCAATTTCCTCTGGACTCAAAAAGGAGGTCCGAGCAATCTATACACATCCTTAATGAGAATAAGCGGTGCCGCCTTTCTTGTTTTAGCTCTTATTCTTTTCATCTTCTGCAGACTGCAGTAACACCTACCTGATCCTGTGCACCGTGTCGGATGTCGCAGCAGGCTTGCAGAACACCGGCTGATTTTAGCCAGTTTCTTTCAGGGTCCCCGTTCGCACTGCCGATCGGGGACCCTTTTCATACCTATATCTGCCTTATATATGGCAGAATCGGAGCCTTGTCATGAGCCTTCTCGCTTATATATGGCAGGCCATCATGCGAAAAACCCACTTCGGGGGTACATTTTCCGGTTTTTCACCTTTGGGACTGCCATACATAAGCGAAATATCACCGGACAGAACACGAAATCTGCCATACATAAGCGAGATATCGCTCTATTTCCCAGCGAACGGTCAGACCAAAACGTATGATGTTGGCTAGCCTGAACAATGAGGGGTGGAGTCAATGGCAGACGAACTGTTTGTAGACCAAGACGAGGTCGAAGGCACGGCAAGCGGCGTTTGGAGCCGCATGCTGGCAGGTAATCGCAGGTTTGCGGAAGGCAAACCGGAACATCCGAATCGTGGCGCTGAAGCACGCGAGGCACTTGTGGACACACACGCACCGGAAGCGGCCATACTGAGCTGCTCCGACGCGCGAGTAAGCCCGGATATTATTTTCGATTCCGGTCTTGGCGACCTGTTCACGGTTCGCACGGCCGGTCAAATCATCGACGAAGCCGTGATTGCGTCCCTAGAATACGCGGTGACCGTACTCGGCGTACGTTTGCTGGTAGTGCTCGGCCATCAGAATTGCGGTGCGATCAAGCAAGTTTCCAAGGATTACGAAGCGTTACTGCACGAATTGACCGCCGATGCGGAAGATTCGCTGATGGCCGCCGACAGCGTTGCCGACCTTGACGAACGCATCTGCGATTCGGATTCGATCATGATGCGCACTGTCGGTTTCTCGATCTGGCAGGCACACGAGTCGGAATTGGAATCCAGCGAAGATTTCGAACGCGTGCACATCGCGCGCACCATCGAACTCTTGGTGGAACAATCCGAAGCGATCCAGCAGGCTCTGGCAGCTGACAAACTCATGATCGTCGGCGCAAGGTACCAGCTGGACTCCGGCAAAGTCGAGGTTCTCAGCTTCTGAAACGAAGTACAATTCGGAAAACGGAGATTTGCGAAACAGAAATCCGAAAAAGAACAATCCGAAGCTAAGCAATCTAAGAATAATTGAGAAAATCCAAAAAATCAGGAGATACAGACACTTTGACATACCACCTCGATAGAGTGGAACCATGTCTCTAGGTTTGAACATTCTCCTGATCTTCATCTTCCTGCTGCTCGGTTCCGTGTTCGCCGGCACCGAACTGGCGTTGGTCAGCCTGCGCGGATCGCAGATCGACCAAATGGAACAGGAGGATGCCCGCGGCAAGCGCGTCGCACAAATCGCACGCGATCCGAACACGTTTCTGTCGACTGTGCAGATTGGCGTGACATTGAGCGGTTTTCTTTCCGCATCGTTCGGCGAATCGTCGATTTCGCCATACATTGTGCCGATTGTTGAAAGTTGGGGCGTGCCAACGAGCGTGGCCGCTCCCCTAACCACCATTGTGCTGACGTTGATCATTTCGTACTGTTCGATCGTGATTTCGGAGTTGGTGCCGAAGCGTATCGCGATGCAGCGCAACGAGCAGATCGCGCGTGCCGTGGTGCCTGCGATTCACGTGTTTGCGAAGGTGTGCAAGCCTATTATTTGGCTGATCGGCAAGAATACGAACATTATTGTGCGCTTGCTTGGTTTTGACCCGAACGAAACCGACAGCGAAGTGTCCGACGAGGAGCTGCGCGTGCTCGTCAACACCAATACGAACTTAAGCAAGGACGAGCGTACGATTCTCGATGACGTGTTCGACGCATCCGAAACGATTGTGGCGGAAGTGATGCGCCCACGCGCCGACGTGGTATTTCTGGATGGTGCCATGCCGATCGGGGATGCGGCCGCGTACGTGCGCGAAATGCCATACTCCCGTTATCCGGTGACCGGCAAGGATTTCGATGACGTGCTCGGCTTTGTGCACGTGCGCGATTTGCTCGACATTCGCGATCCCGAGGCGAAGACGGTCGCCGACGTGACGCGCGAAGGCATTTCGCTGCCAGGCACGTCGAAGCTGCTGCCAAGCCTTGAATTGCTGCGTAAGCGTGGCATTCATCTGGCGGTGGTCATCGACGAATATGGCGGTACCGACGGCATCGTCACGTTGGAGGATATGACGGAGGAGCTGGTCGGCGACATTCGCGACGAATACGATCTGCCGGAGGAAAAGGGCGGCGAGCGCACGGAGCGTACCGCGTTCGTCAATGGCGTCGCCACTATCGAAGGTGGTATGACGATTGAGGATTTCGCTGATTTGACCGGTATTGAGCTTGAGGATGGCCCGTACGAGACGGTTGCCGGCTATTTCCTGGCGCACACTGGCAAGATGGGCGAAGTCGGCGATACGTTGCCTTCCGACGACGGTTACGACATGACTGTCACGCAAGTGGACGGCCGCCGTATCGAAACGTTGGAAATCCGCAAGCACATGGTTGATGGTGATAATGCGAAATCCGCAAAGACTGCAAAATGATCTGAAATTAATCGAAATAATTTGAGATAAATCAAAATAAAAACAGACTTGCGATTATGTAAATGTTGATTTTTCATACGATCAACATCAGTAATCGCAAGTCTGTTTATTACGTTTGTCATGTTATTAAATCTGTTGATTTACTACAGATTCAGCCGCAGATTTAATCATAGATTCAGCTACGCAGTGTGGGATGGCATTCGTCGTTCCACCATGCAAGCTGCGCGATATTGGCGCGGATATGTTCGCAGGACGCGTGGAATTTGGCCTGTTCGCTTTCGGTGAGTGTAGGATTGAGGACTTCTTCGACGCCGTTCGCGCCGACGATGCACGGCAGGCTGGCGTAATTGCCGCTTTCGCCTTGTTCGCCGGTAAGCAGCGTGGAACAGGCGGCCGCATAGTGTTCGTCGCAGAGCACGGCTTGTGTAAGGCGTGCCGCGGTGGCTGCAATGGCGTATTCCGTGCACTCTTTGCCGGCGTACACGCGGTATCCGCCTCGACGGGCGTCCTGCTCGGTTTCGTCCTCGTCAAGGGTGAATCGTTGCGGATTGTCTTGTGCGAGTTGGGTGAGCGGCTTGCCTGCGATGTTCACGTTCGACCAGTAGGCGAACTGTGAATTGCCATGCTCCCCCAGCATGTATGCGCCGATTGATTTCTGATCCACGTTGACGCGTTTCGCGATGGCGTTGCGCAGTCGTGCGGAATCCAACGCGGTTCCGGTGCCAATGATTTTGCGCGGATCGTAGCCGGTGATGTGCCAGATTTCGGTTGCGACCACATCGCACGGATTTGAGATGGTGATGATCACACCGTGGAAGCCTGCGTTGAACAGTCGGGAGATCCAAGTGCGTGCAATGTCGGTGGTGACGAACAGTTCGCCATCACGATCTTTGGCGCTGGTTTTCACGTCACCGGCAGCGTTGATTACCACGTCGCAGTCAGCCAGCTGCTCGTATTGCGTGCCGTAGTTGCCGATCACGCAGTTATGCGGGTAGAAACTCAACGTGTCGCTTAAATCCTGACATTCGCTGACTACTTTTTGCTCGTTGATGTCGCACAGTTTCAGTTCTTCGGCCAGTCCTGCGGAAAGCACGGCATTTGCAACATGCGCGCCCACGTGTCCGATTCCGATAATGCCGACTTTTCTCAATACAGCCATAATCGCTCCCTTCCTCACTTGTTTGATCTTTCTGCGTGAACTGTTTGCACGCAAACATCTCAGCCGCCATGATTGTAGGCTTGCAATTCGCGAATGTTAAGCGTTTGGAACATCTTATGAACGGAAAAGCTATACGAATCACCTATACGTCGTTATCAAACGTTCGTAAGCCGTGGCAAGTCATGGCAATCCGCGCAATGTGACGGCAGTGGCGTAATTTCGCAAGTATTTCAACATCGCAGGCAACGCAACAACATCGTCCTACGCAAACTCATCGCAGCATGGCAACGGGCCGGCAAATGCAACGGTTAATGCAACAGCATCGCGAGCGTCACAGTACAACGTGACGGTTCAACTCTCGCCGTAATTGCCTCCATTGCGGCAAATATGCGCTCATACGCCGCTGAAAGCCCTCTCCGTGCCCGTTTTCCCACAGGTGCGTCATTTCGTGCACAAGCACGTATTCCAGGAATCTGGGGTCCATAAGACCGAGTTGTAGGTTGAGGCGAATGCGGCCGGTTTTCGGCGTGCATGACCCCCATCGCGACGTCATGACGCGCAGTGTGACATGCGTTGGCTCGCGCCCGATAATCGGCGACCATTTCGCAAGCAGCACCGGTAGTTGCGCATTGATGGTCTGCACCGCTCGCTTTCTGGTTGCGTCGTTCCATGTGAAAGAATGCGGATCATTAGGATTGTTTCCTTCATGGATCTGCTGATCTCTGGCTTGCAGCATGGCTCGTTGCGCTTGTTCGATCCATGATTTGCGTTCCGTCACGAATCGTGCGATTGCCGCTTGTGACATGCGAGAAGGTGTGGAGATGACGATTTGCGCGTTCGGTGGCTTGATGCGCAGATACATGTTTTTGATGGGCTTACGCATGATGGTCACCGTCATTCCAGCGATTTGCACAGTTTCTTCCGATAGCGTGCGATTGCGGTTGCGCACTCCCCTGCTGGCATTGCGATGATTGTTTGGCATGCCTGCATTATGCCACGACACGCCGGATTTTGACTTTCGCTGATTATCACGTATTATTTTAACTCGTTGTGCTTAACAGTACAGCAAGAACGGGCCCGTAGCTCAGGTGGTTAGAGCGCATCCCTGATAAGGATGAGGTCGGAGGTTCAAGTCCTCCCGGGCCCACAGTGATTAAGAGCGGCGCAGCCGCTTTTTTTCAACTATGGGGCTATAGCGCAGCTGGTAGCGCATCTGCTTTGCAAGCAGAGGGTCGCCGGTTCGAACCCGGCTAGCTCCACGGGGCTATGGCGCAGCTGGTAGCGCATCTCCATGGCATGGAGAGGGTCAGGGGTTCGAATCCCCTTAGCTCCACAGATAGGGTTTCCGATGATTTCCGGAAACCCTTTTTTCATACCCGCATCCGCATCCCAATTCCTCCACCCGCTGAAAGACCATTACGAAAGGCCGTTTCAAGCGGGACTTGCGTCACCGCTTGAAACGGCCTTGGATTATTGATTATTACGATTGCTGGCGATGACTACTGCATTGCGAGACCACGCCGGCAACAGTGACAGAATCGTTCGGCACGTTCTGTGCACCCTATGCATTCCATTTGGCAAGTTCGTCGCGGATTTGCTGCAACAGCAGGATCGTCTGCTCTTCGGTGGAGATTTCCGGCTCTTTGGTGGCCTCCTCCTCGGCTTTGTTCCGCTCTTCCGCAAGCTTGGTTTTGGCGAGCAACGCCTCGGTCACGTCACGGAATTTGTTGATCGGCACGAGAATGCAGAAATACACGGCCGCCGCGATGATCAGAAAATTCAATATCGCACCAAGTACCGCGCCGAACGAAACCGTCGCATTATTGAATGTGATTGCCAGCAGGCCATCCATATTCGGTTTGCCGAAAATCATGGCGATGAACGGATTAATCACATTGTTGACGATCGAATTAACCACTGTGGTGACGGCACCGCCCATGACAACACCGACCGCCATGTCGATCATGTTGCCGCGTGCAATGAATTTCTTGAATCCTTCAATCATGATGATTCTCCCATTATGTAAGACTGTGAGATGCTATTGCGAACGTACTCTCTCCCACGATTTCCGCATTTCCATCCTATAGTCAACGCAAGGCATGGCAATCCCGTAAAAAGAAGCAAGTCCGGAACCAGCGCTCGTAAAAAAGCGTCTCCAAATCCTGAACAAGGTCTTGTGCCGTCCATATTCGTACACATAGAATGAGACCGTCTATTGGTAACCAACTATCCCGAAGGGGAAGAATATGCTCACTGATGAGTACGTCAAGCGCGTGTACGCGCAGGTGGAAAAGCGCGACGGCGACCAGCCGGAGTTCCTGCAGGCCGTTCGCGAGGTTTTCGAAAGCCTCGAACCGGTGGTCGCGAAGCATCCGGAATATGAGAAAGCGGGCGTGCTCGAACGCATCGTCGAGCCGGAACGCGTGGTGAAGTTCCGCGTCGCATGGACCGACGATGAGGGCAAGGTGCAGGTCAACCGCGGTTACCGCATCCAGTTCAACTCTGCAATCGGCCCGTACAAGGGCGGTCTGCGCTTCCACCCGAGCGTGAACGAGGGTGTCATCAAGTTCCTCGGCTTTGAGCAGATTCTGAAGAACTCCCTGACCAGCCTGCCGATGGGCGGCGGCAAGGGCGGCTCCGACTTCGATCCGAAGGGCAAGTCCGACGCCGAAGTCATGCGTTTCTGTCAGGCTTTCATGACGGAACTGTGCCGTCATATCGGCCAGTTCACCGACGTTCCGGCCGGCGACATCAACGTGGGCGGTCGCGAGATCGGCTACCTGTTCGGCCAGTACAAGCGCATTCGTGACGAGTATTCCGGCGTACTGACCGGCAAGGGCCTTGAGTTCGGCGGTTCCCTGGCTCGCACCGAGGCCACCGGTTACGGCCTGTGCTATTACACTGCCGAGGCAATGCGCGTGCTGTGCAATGACTCCTTCGAAGGCAAGACCGTGGTCATTTCCGGCTCCGGCAACGTGGCCATCTTCGCCACCGAGAAGGCTCAGGCCCTCGGCGCGAAGGTTGTGACCGCCTCCGATTCCAACGGCTACATCTATGATCCGAACGGCATTCAGCTTGACGTGGTCAAGGACATCAAGCTGGGCCATCGCGGCCGCATCAAGGAATATGCGGAGCGCGTGCCGGGCTCCGAGTACCACGAGGGCTGCAAGGGCGTGTGGACGGTTCCGTGCGACATCGCCCTGCCGTGCGCCACCCAGAACGAGATCGATGAGGAGTCCGCCAAGGCTCTCGTCGCCAACGGCTGCACTGTGGTGTGCGAAGGCGCCAACATGCCGTCCACTCCGGAGGCAATCGCCGTCTACCAGTCCAACAACGTGCTCTACGGCCCCGCTAAGGCCGCGAACGCGGGTGGCGTGGCAGTTTCCGGCCTTGAGATGAGCCAGAACTCCTACCGCCTTTCCTGGACTTTCGAAGAGGTTGACGGCAAGCTCAAGTCCATCATGGAGAACATCGTCGCCAACTCCTTGGAAGCCGCCAAGGAATACGGCCACGAGGGTGATCTGATGCTCGGCGCCAACGCAGCCGGCTTCGTGAAGGTCGCCAACGCCATGGTCGCTCAGGGCGTGCTCTGATCTAGCTAATCTAACCGATTTAGCCAATACGGCCGACTTATCGAGAAGACCTTGAGGGTCTGTCTGGTTTCATTCCAGACAGATCCTCAAGGTATTTCCACGCACCTAATCTAGTTGCAGTTATATCTGAAAGATATGGGCAGATTGCAGGCAGGGGCACATAGGGGTTAGAGTGCGGTAAGAGACAGACTGGTCTAGAAAATACGAAGGCGGCCTGTGCCGTGATTGGAATCACAATGCAGGCCGCCTTGTTACGTTTGAGTTCGCTATCGCTGCTCGCTGCTATTAACAGCCCACAGGGCTGTTAATCATCTCCGAGTGTGACGTGGATACCGCCGACGAGGGTGCTCACCACGTTGTACAGCAGCGTAAGAATTACCACAAGCACAGTGATCAGCACCACTTCCACAATGGAGAAGATGGTGGCGGTGCTCAGCACGGTGCTCAGTGAGAACACGTTCGTCAGGTCGAATCCGCCGGCATCCAAGCCAGTGGAAGACACGATCTGCGTAACCTGGTCAAACACGCCAACCATGTTCAGCATGCCCCACAGAATAGCTACCGCAACGATCTGAATAATTCCCCCCGCGATGGAAAGCATGAACGCCACCTTGGCGGCCGACCATGCGTCGATACGCGTCAGAGACAGGCTCATACGGCGCGCGCGCGGAGCGCCGCCACGACGCTTCTCGCGAACCTTCACACCGCCGGAAACGGGGGAGGAGGCACCCTCATGTGCCTGAACCTGATCCTCACCAATCAGCGGCTGGCTGGAAGCGGAACGTGCCACGCGCGGGGCATGCCCAACCTCTGGCATTTGCTGTCCTTCGTTGTTCTCGCTCATCGTTGCTCCTTGCAAGATTGTGCCCAGTTCTTAGCTGAGGCTACCAGTTTTCACAGACGATTGCCCGTGCTGCGGTCAGGCCTCTACATTCTCGCCATCGCCGGATTCGGCGTTGGTTTCAGCAGGGGCTTCAACGGCGGATTCAGACGATTGTGCAGTACCCTCGTTCACAGTTGCGTCCACGGTCGCATTTTCCGCGTTTTCCGCGGATTCGTCGTCGTCCTTTTCCTCGTTACGCGCGATGGAGATGATCTCGTCGTTCTTGTCAGGCTTGGCGAACGTCACGCCCTGGGTGGTACGTCCAGTGCGCTTGACCTCGTCGACGTTGGAACGGATTACCTTGCCGGACTTCATGATGGCCATGATCTGGTCATCTTCCTCAACGATCACCGCGCCCACGAGGGAACCACGGCCTTCGGCGAGCTGCACGGCCTTGACACCGAAGCCATTACGGCCCTGCAGTCGGTATTCGCTGATGGCGGTGCGCTTGGCGAAGCCTTCGTTGGTGACCACGAACAGATCCTTGTCAGAATCACCCCAGACCACGTCCATGTCCAGCAGTTCGTCGCCTTCGCGGAACTTCATGCCCTGCACGCCGGCAGTCTGGCGTCCCATCGGGCGCAGTTGCTCGTCGTTGGCCTGGAACTTCAGGCTCATGCCCAGCTTCGACACGAGAATGATGTCATCCTCAGCATTACACAGTGCGGCACCGATCAGCTCGTCGGCGTTCTCGCCGTTTTCGTCGGCCATGAGACGCACTGCGATCAGGCCACCCTGACGCGGGGAATCGTATTCGGCAAGCGCGGTCTTCTTGACCTTGCCGGAACGAGTGGCGAGCACCAAGTACTTGGCCACCTCGTAGTTCGGAATCGACAGCACGGTTTGAATCGTCTCGTCAGGGCCGAACTGCAGTAGGTTGGCCACATGCTGTCCTTTGGAATCGCGCGATCCTTCCGGAAGCTCGTAAGCCTTCAAACGGTACACGCGTCCCTTGTTGGTGAAGAACAGCAGCCAGTTGTGCGTGCTTGTCAGGAAGAAGTGGTCGACCACGTCGTCCTCACGCAGCTTGGCGCCCTTGATACCCTTGCCGCCACGGTGCTGCGCACGGTATTCGTCGGCCTTGGTGCGCTTGATGAAACCGGAGTGAGTGACGGTCACGACCACGTTTTCTTCCGCAATCAGATCTTCGACGTTCATTTCACCGGAGTACGGCAGAATCTTGGTTCGACGTTCGTCGCCATACTTGGACACGATTTCGTCAAGCTCGTCGCCCACGATCTTACGTTGACGCTCCGGCTTGGCGAGAATGTCGTTGTAGTCGGCGATACGACGCATCAGCTCGTTATGTTCGTCGAGAATCTTCTGGCGTTCCAATGCGGCCAGTCGGCGCAGCTGCATGGCCAGAATGGCGTCGGCCTGCACTTCGTCCACGTCCAGCAGGTCCATAAGGCCCGTACGTGCGACTTCCGCAGATTCGGACGCACGAATAAGCGCGATGACCTCGTCGATCATGTCAAGAGCCTTCAGGTAGCCCTGCAGAATGTGGTCGCGCTCTTCCGCCTCACGCTTGAGGTAGGCGGTACGGCGTGCGATGACTTCCAGCTGGTGGCCCACCCAATGGCGGATGAACGCGTCCAGAGACAGCGTACGTGGCACTCCATCGACCAGTGCCAGCATGTTGGCACCGAAGGTCTGCTGCAGCTGGGAATGCTTGTACAGGTTGTTGAGCACAACCTTCGGCACGGCGTCGCGCTTGAGCACGAGCACGAGACGCTGTCCGGTACGGCCGGAGGTTTCGTCACGCATGTCGGCGATGCCCTGGATCTTGCCGTCACGCACCGCTTCGCGGATGGAAACGACCAGTCGGTCCGGGTTCACCTGATACGGCAGTTCGGTGATCACGAGGCACATACGGCCCTTGATCTCTTCGGTGTTCACAACCGCGCGCATGGTGATCAAACCACGGCCGGTACGGTAGGCCTGTTCAATGCCCTTATGTCCGAGAATCGTTGCGCCAGTAGGGAAGTCCGGTCCCTTGATGATGCGGATCAGGTTTTCGAGCAGCTCTTCGCGGCTTGCGTCCGGGTGGTCAAGCGCCCAATGCACGCCTTCGGCCACTTCACGCATGTTGTGCGGAGGAATGTTGGTGGCCATACCCACGGCGATGCCAGACGAACCATTGCACAACAGGTTCGGGAATCGTGCCGGAAGCACGGTCGGCTCCTGCGTCTTGCCATCGTAGTTCGGCAGGAAATCGACGGTGTCTTTGTCGATGTCGCGCACCATTTCCATGGCGAGCGGAGCCATACGGCATTCGGTGTAACGCATTGCTGCGGCCGGATCGTCACCGGGGGAGCCGAAGTTGCCTTGGCCGTCGACCAGCGTGTAACGCATCGACCACGACTGTGCCATACGCACCAACGTGTCGTAGATCGCGGAATCGCCGTGCGGATGGTATTTACCCATGACCTCGCCGACCACGCGGGCGCACTTGGAGTAACCACGGTCGGGGCGGTAGCCGCCGTCGTACATCGCGTAGATCACACGGCGATGCACCGGCTTCATGCCGTCGCGTACGTCCGGGAGCGCACGGTCCACGATCACGGACATGGCGTATGCCAGGTAGGAATCGCGCATTTCCTGCTGCAGATCCTTCTTCTGGATGCGTTCGCCCACCATCAGGCCGTAATCGGTGTTGTCGGCCTCCTGCGGGCTCAACGGCTCCATGGAGCCATCAGGCACGAACTGGCCGTCTTCGTTGCTGTTGTTTTCGTCTGCCAACTTCTAAGTCCTTCTAAATTCTTATGAAACCTTGCCTGAAGTCCTTGAAATCCCTACGCGTCGATCCAGCTGACGTTGCGTGCGTTGCGCTGGATGAACAGACGGCGAGGTTCGACTTCGTCGCCCATGAGCATGGAGAAGGTTTCGTCGGCTGCGGCCGCGTCTTCGATTTGCACCTGCTTCAGAATGCGGTGGTCAGGATCCATGGTGGTTTCCCACAGTTCCTGGTAGCTCATTTCACCCAGACCCTTGTAACGCTGGATGCCTTCGCCCTTCGGCAACTGACGGCCGGCGGCCTTGCCTTCGGCGAGCACGCGGTCGCGTTCGGCGTCGGTGTACACGAAGTCGTGCGCGCCTTTGGTCCACTTGAGTCGGTACAGCGGCGGCATGGCCACATACACGTAACCAGCGGTAATCATCGGGCGCATGTAGCGGAAGAACAGCGTCAGATTCAGGGTTGCGATATGCGCGCCGTCCACATCAGCATCGGCCATGATGATGACCTTGTGATAGCGGACTTTGTTCAGGTCGAAATCCTCGCCGTAACCGCCACCGACCGCGGTGATCAGCGATTCGATGGTTTCGGACTTCATCATGCGGTCAAGGCTTGCACGCTCGGTGTTGAGGATTTTGCCTCGCAGCGGCAGAATGGCCTGCGTGATCGGGTTGCGTCCCTGAATTGCGGAGCCGCCTGCGGAGTCACCCTCCACGATGAACAGTTCGCATTCTTCAGGATTGTTGGACTGGCAATCCTTCAGTTTGTCTGGCATGCCCGCGGATTCGAAGATTGACTTGCGGCGGGTATTCTCACGTGCCTTCTTGGCTGCAAGACGCGCACGGGAGGCTTCAATGGCCTTCTGGATGATGTTCTTGGCTTCGCTAGGATGCGAATCGAACCAGTCGCCAAGCTTGTCGGTCATCACGCGCTGCACGAAGGTTTTCGCTTCGGAATTGCCGAGCTTGGTCTTGGTCTGGCCTTCGAACTGCGGGGTGGTGAGCTTCACCGACACCACTGCGGTCAGGCCTTCGCGTACGTCGTCGCCGGAGAGGTTCTCATCCTTGTCTTTGAGGATGTTCTTCTCACGTGCGTAACGATTGACGAGCGAAGTCAGAGCCGCACGGAAGCCTTCTTCGTGGGTGCCGCCTTCGGTGGTGGAGATGGTGTTGGCGAAGGTGTGCACCGCTTCGGAGTATGCGGTGGTCCACTGCATGGCGATTTCCGCGGAAATGCCGATTTTCAGATCTTCCGCTTCGAAATCGATGACATCCGGTTCGACCGGGGTTGCCTTGCGGGACTTCACCAAATAATCGACGTAATCCTTGATGCCGTCGTTGTACTGGTAAGTGACTGTCTGATGCTTCGGTTCGGCATTGTCACCGCCGCCTGCGACTTCGTCTCCTGCTTGGTCCGGTTCACGCAGATCGGTTAGGGACAGCTTCAGGCCCTTGTTGAGGAATGCCATCTGCTGGAAGCGGTTACGCAGAATCTCGAAATCGTAGGTGGTGGTTTCGAAGATCGCGCCGTCGGCCCAGAAGGTCACGGAAGTGCCGGTGGATTCGTCTTCGCCCATCGGTTCGCCCTTGAGCAGACGTGAGGTCGGCTTCTGGTTGATGTAGGTCTGGGTCCAGTGGAAGCCCTGACGGCGCACTTCGATGTCGACGCGGGTCGACAACGCGTTCACCACGGAAATACCCACGCCGTGCAGACCGCCGGAGACCGCGTAGCCGCCGCCACCGAACTTGCCGCCTGCGTGCAGCTTGGTCATCACGGTTTCCACACCGGAAACGCCTTCGCCCGGCACTTCGTCGACCGGAATGCCTCGGCCATCATCGACCACGCGCACGCCGCCGTCCGGCAGAATCGTCACTTCGATATGCGAGGCATAGCCCGCCAGCGCTTCGTCGACGGAGTTGTCGACGATCTCATACACCAGGTGGTGCAGGCCACGGGGGCCGGTGGAGCCGATGTACATGCCTGGGCGGATTCGCACCGCTTCGAGGCCTTCCAACACTCTCAGGTCGGACGCGTCGTAATGCTCCGGAGCCAAGGTGTCGTCGAGCTGCGCATCTTCGAGCTGATCGTTTTGGATCTGATCTTCCTGCGTGTTTTCAGCTGATTCGTTCAGCGAATCCGCATCAAGGTCTGCCACAGAGATTCCTTCCTGCATTTTTCCCGCCAATGAGGGTCATTCACGCAGGTGATACCACCTAGAACGCAAATAAAGGCCCCTTCTAGGCGTTTACATACACTACTTGATATTCTACTCATGCAGGGGGACAGCGCGCCAGAGGCATTTATCCTTGAAATTCAGCCGTTTACCCCTGTTTTTCGCGTTCGGAAAAGTATCTGCCAGCCCTCGCAAAGGTCATCTCCGGGGACATATTCGGCGTACGTCCGATCGCAGACCAACTATCACACCAATATCGCGTGATATTTTGCTAATACCGGGTCCTTCTGGTCATTCGCCCTCGGCTGAATCCCTGTTGCTGGGGGCCGGTGACGCGCACTTCGTTGATGGTCAGCCCCTCAAGTCTCCTGCGAATGGTGTCGGTCAGCAGCGGAATCATGTACGTCAAGGTGGTGGTCCATGCGGGGCTGTCGCATCGGATCGTCAAAATGCCGTCACGCAGGTCGACGGGGTAGGAGTGGCGCGCGTTTTCGTCACCGACCACCTGGTTCCAATGATTCTGCATTTGCGCGATTTTCAAATGCGGCGTCCACGAACCTTGCGTTGCGATCACGTTGAATATATTGCCGACCGTCTGCGGGTCGCGTCCGGGTTTGCCAAAATTCTCCCATGCCTGCCGCGCACATTCCTCACGTTCCTTGTAGCGTCCGGCGCGTTTGCTGATGCGTTCGAACACTTCGGCGGGCAACTTGCGTTGGTCGAGATGCAATGTTTCGCAGATTGGAGGATTAGGCATCAGCGGTCAGTCTCCCTTCCTGCCGCAAGCTGCGCCATCATCGCCGCCAAATCGTTATCGCCGCCATCTTGCGATTGCCGACGCAACGCGGCCACGTCAATCACATGCGCGTGCACGGCGTCCGTTTGTGGAATGTCGCTTGCCGCGGCGACGGTGATCAGCACTTGATCCTGCCGCATCGCAAAATCGAGGATCTGCCCACGACGGGATTCGTCAAGCTGTGCGAACACATCATCGAGAATCACGATCGGCTTGCTTTCGAATTGTGCGGAAACCGCTTCATATAGCGCCATTTTCAGCGCCAAAGCCATGGTCCACATCTCGCCGTTGGACGCGAATTCACGGGCGGGCATGTCGTTGAGCAGCAAGGTCAGATCGTCGCGATGCGGGCCGATCAGATTCTGTCCGCGTGCCACTTCGCCCAGGTAGATGCGCTGGAAATGACGGCTGATTTCCGCGCTCGGATCGTCGAACAGCATCACTTCGTCGAAGGACGGCTCATATGAGAGCGCCGCCCGCTCGTCGTCGCCCGCCAAAGACGCGTAGATTCGCGCGAAAGGCTCCCCCAGACGTGCGATGACATCGTTGCGTTCCCGTGTCAGTCTCATGCCGAGATCGATGAATTGTCCCGTCCAGATTTCCAGTCCGCTTAAAACCGTCTGCTGGCTGTATTGCGGGTCGAGATTCGTGCCGTCGCCGAGTTGTTTGAGCAGTGCCGTACGTTGTTTCGCCACATGCGTGAATTGTTGCAGCAGCTGCGCGTAGTAGGGGAGTAGCAGGGAAGCGGCCTGGTTGATGAAGTTACGTCGGGTTGCTGGATCGCCTGCCACCAAACGCTGATCTTCGGGGGTGAAGGAGACGGAGGGCGTACGTCCGATGAGATCGCGCATGTATTGCGATTTTCCGCCATCGATTCGCGCCCGATTCGCGCCTCGTGCCACGATGGTCGCTTCGTAGGTGTGTTGCGTTTCATCGTCTTCCACATTGGCTCGGATGGTAGCCGAAGTGCACCCTTTTTCGATTAGTGGCAATGATGATGACGTGCGATGGCTTGATCCCGTGGAAAGCACTTCGACGGCTTCCACAATATTGGTTTTGCCGAGTCCGTTGGCTCCTTGCAGAATGTTGATTCCCGGTTCGAAGTCGAGCACGCAATGTTCCCAGGAACGGTAATGGTCGAGTGCTAGGCGGGAAATATACATTCACAATCCTTGAGAATCAAGCAAATTTCTTACGTGGATAATCGCAATTATTAACGAATATGATTGTTTATGAATATTCATGCAAACGGGCTGAACCGGCAGTAATAGCCATGTTCAGCCCTATTTTTGCGATGTGTCCACGTCTTGTGTGGATCGGCTTATGTTCAGCTGTTGAAACGCATGGGCACAAGCAGGTAGCGATAGTCCATGGATTCCTCGGAATCCGACTCCTGCTGGCCGTTGAATTCCACAGGCTTGACAGCGGTGGTCATCTTCATGCGCACGAACGGTTCCGCGATGGCGCTCAGGCCTTCGATCAGGTAGGTCGGGTTGAAGGCCACGGTGATGTCTTCTCCATCCATGTCGATGTCGAGGATTTCCTTGGCTTGGGCTTCGTCCGCGGTTCCTGCGGTCAGCGTGAGCTCCTGGCTGGTGAAGGCCATGCGGATCGGCGCGTTGCGCTCGGCGACGAGGGAGACGCGCTTGATGGCGCTGATGAGATCCTGCTTGTTGATGACCGCGTGAATCGGGTATTCGTCGGCATATAGGCGGTCGACCGCGGGGAATTCGCCGTCGATCAGCTGCGAGGTGGACACGCGTCCGGCGTTCTCGAAGCCCAGCAGCGATGGATTCTCCGTGTCGAAGTCCACAACGATGTTCTGATGCTCATCCAAAGAGCGTGCCACGTCGCGCAGCAGTGCGCCGCGAACGAGCGCGGTGGCGTTGGTGTCCGGGTTTTCCGGCGTCCACGTGAAGCTCGAACGAGACAGACGGAAACGGTCGGTGGAGCTCATGATCACCTTGTCGCCTTGGAACTGCACGCGGATGCCGGTGAGTACGGGGCGATTCTCCTCACGGGAAACGGCAACGGATGCCTGGGTGACGGCTTGGGTGAAGGTTTGCGCGTCCACTTGGCCCAGTTTGGACGGAATTACCGGAAGATCCGGATATTCGGCGTCTGGCATGAGCTGCATGGTGAATGTGGACTTGCCGGAGGTGATGGTCATGGTCGATCCATCGGTGGAAAGATAGGTTTTCGCAGCAGGAAGCGACTTGGTGATATCCGCCAGCAGCTTACCAAGCACTAAGACGGATCCGGCTTCATCGACGCCTGCTTCAATGTGATGACGGGCGGAAATGGCGTAATTGAAGGCGGAAAGTTGGAGAGTGCCGTCGATGGCCTCCAAACGGACGCCTGCCAAAATGGGAGATGCAGGGCGAGCGTCGATCACGCGGGTGGTCCAGGCTACTGCGTCTGCCAGCGCTTGGGAATTGACTTCAACTTTCATGGCTAATTTCCTCGTTTCGTTCGGTCCATAAGTCATTCTAGCGAGCTGCCAGCGTTTTGACGAAGCGTGGGGAATTCCCCACTTATGATGACGATGATGATTTTCTTATAACAACCTACATTCGTCATAATAAGGCCTGTGGATAATGTGGGTAAGTGCACAGACCCCATGTTTTTCAAGGGCTCAGTTCACCTCACTACCTGTGGATAACTTTTGAACGGAGTGTGGACAAGCTACCGGGTTATCCACAGCCTCAGAGATGCAAAAAAGTTATCCACAAAAGCCTGTGTATAGTCCACAAGTCATCCACCGCCGATTTTCGCGTTTCCAACGGCTTTTCCACCGAGGAATCCTTGATTTGTGCATAACTATGTGGATAACTTCGATAAAAATATTCCACAACCCGGCGTGTCAGAATGGTCGGTAAATCAGTAGGTAAAGAATTTACCAATACTCATACTTGGCTTTTGAAAATCGCCTGAGAAAGGCAGAAAACACCAAAACCGTTTTTTTGAGGCGTGCGAAAACACATGCAAACGCGCAAAGTCGAGCAAAAACGTTATTTTTCGCCGGAACGCTGTTTGAGTTGCAGCGTCAGCTCCGTCACATAGTTGTAGATTTCCTGCTTTTCCTGCATTTCATCGCTGATACGGGTGTAGGCGTGCATTACTGTGGTGTGGTCTTTGCCGCCAAACACCTGGCCGATGTCGTTCAGGCTCATGCTGGTGAGCTCACGCACCAAATACATGGCAATCTGGCGGGCCAGCGCGATTTTCTTCGTGCGAGAACGGCCGACGATGTCGTCGAACGTGATGTAGAAGTATTTCGCCACCTGAGTGATGATGTCGGTGGGCTTGATCTCCACATCGGTCGCGAAGAAGTCTTGCAGCGTATGCTCTGCCAGCGCGCGAGTCACCGGCTGTCCGCTCAGGGAAGCCATGGCAGTCACGCGGTTCAGTGCGCCTTCCAGCTCGCGGATGTTCTCGGTGAAACGTTCCGCAATAAGGTTGAGCACGTCGTCTTGAACGTTGGATTCATGGGCGATCATGCGCAGAATGGCGATTCGCGTCTCCAGATCCGGCGGCTTGACGTCAACGGTCAGGCCGGATTCGAAGCGGGAGATTAGGCGTTCGTTGAAGCCCTGCAGATCCTTCGGAGGTACATCGGATGCGATCACGATGCGCTTGTTCGCCTGGTGCAGGGTATTGAACGTGTGGAAGAACTGTTCGAGCGTCGCGTCCTTGCCACTGAGGAACTGAATATCGTCGATCAGCAGCACGTCGACTTCACGGTAGCGACGGTTGAATTCCTTGATTTGGCCGGAATTCTGGTTGGTATCGCCCAATGCCTCGATGAATTCGTTGGTGAATTCCTCGCTGGTCACGTAACGGACCTTCAGCGAGGGATCCTTGACCAGTGCGTAGTTGCCGATGGCGTTCAGCAAGTGGGTTTTGCCCAGGCCGGAGCCGCCGTAGATACACAGCGGGTTGAAATCATGGCCGGAACCTTCCGCGACGGCTAATGCGACGGTGCGCGCGAAACGGTTGGAATCGCCAGGGACGAAGGTGTCGAAGGTAGCGTTCTTGTTCAGATGGGTCTTAGGGTCCAGCAAAGGCCTGTTCTGGCCTCGTTGGAAGGTGTTGGGGCGTTCCGGAGGCATGGCGACCGGAATGGGAAGCTGGCCCTGCGTGGTTTCCTCAACATGTGGCGCAGGGGTGAAATGGGGATATTCTTCAACGGGCGGCTGTGCCGGTTCTTTCTTTTCCGCAATCTTGAATGCGGGGAAAATGTCCTGTTCCGCAGACTCCCGCAAGGCTTCCAGCAGAGGCTGGTTCAATTCGTTCTGCAGTGTCTGCTGCGCGGCCGCGCTGGGCACGCACAACACGATGGTGGGACCCCACATGCCTTCCGGAAAAACATTTTCCAGCCAGCTTTTGTCACGTACGGAAAGTGCGGGATTCTGGTGCAGCAACGCCAGCGCGTCGGACCATACCCCGCGAGCCTGATCGAGAGGATCGGTTGTCGTATCGGCCACGGATTCCCCTTTCTCGACAGACTTCTACTAGTAGTGCAACTGTTTATTTGTACTCTCTTTTCCCTGAGTTATCCACCGGTAAGCGTGTTGAAATGATTGAATTGTGAATGACAGTAATGTAGTTTGTGGATAACTTTTGTGGGGAGTTTGGCGATATACCAACGTTTTTTGTGGATTGTTTTGTGGGGAGAGTCCCCACAAAATGTGAAGGAATTAGTGGAGTCAATTACTCTGTTCAGGGGTCAGAGTAACTTGGTAGAGCTTGACTCATGAGGAGCCGTGCCTTGGCATGGCTAAAAAACACCGGGAGCATTAATTATGAAGAGGACATTCCAGCCGAACAACCGCCGTCGTCACATGAAGCACGGTTTCCGTCAGCGTATGCGCACCCGCGCAGGCCGCGCTCTGATCAACCGTCGCCGCGCCAAGGGCCGCAAGTCCCTCGCTGCCTGATTTAACGGCATAGAGCGGTGGAACGGCTGAAAAGCCATCGCGATTTTGTTGCGGTGCTCAAACGCCGTCGTAGGGTATCGCGAGAAGACATCGTCGTGCATTATCTGATGCACGACGATGTTGTTACGGACGGTACCGCGGCGGTGTATGGTCGTCGTGTTGGCTTGGCTGTTTCCAAAGCCGTTGGCAACGCGGTCACGCGTAATACCGTGAAAAGGCGTTTTCGCGTGCTTGCGCGGAAATACGAATCTCTTTTGCCTGAATCATGCGATATCGTGTTACGTGCCAAGCCAAGTGCCGCGCGTGCTGATTTTTTGTCGCTTGAACAGCAGATGGCATCGTGTTTTGAAGCGGTGAAACGTAAAACCGCTATTCAGCAATGAGCTCCGCGCATCGTCGCAATTCGATGGTGCGGCTCATCCGCTGGTATCAAAAGCATATTTCCGCCCATACCGCACCCCGATGCCGGTATTATCCGAGCTGTTCCAATTATGCGATTCAGGCGATTGAACGATTTGGCCGCCTTAAGGGTGGCCTTCTTGCGTTATTGCGCCTCCTTCGCTGCAATCAGTGGAACCGTGGGGGAATTGACGACGTTCCGCAGCTTTATTCCTTGTTTTACAGATGTTCGTGGTCGAAGGCACACGAGGAACCTCGGCTCACGCCTCTGAACGTAGAAAAACCTATAGGCGATAAGGAGACTGGCCTGTAATGAATCAAAATCAATTCCTCCTCGACAGCGGTTTCTGGGGCTGGCTGTATAAGCTCCTGTATCCCGTCGAGTGGCTCATGACGCAGATCATGGCCGTATTCCATAAGTTCCTGGTGATGCTGGGCATGAACGAGATCGGTTTCTCGTGGGTCATGTCCATCGTATTCCTAGTACTTGTGGTCCAGGCATGCGTTTTTCCGCTGTTCTACAAGTCCATGAAGGGCATGCGCAAGATGCAGGCCCAGATGGCCGTCCTGCAGCCAAAGATGCAGCGTATCCAGAACAAATACAAGGGCAAGAACGATCCCGCCAGCAAGGAAGCCATGCAGCGCGAGATGATGAAGCTCTACCAGGACAATGATGCGAACCCGATGGGTGGCTGCACTTCCATGCTCCCTATGTTCGTGCAGGGTCCCGTGTTCATGTGCATGTTCTATACGCTGTCAGCCATTCCGTACATCGCACGCGGCAAATTCAGGGACGGACAGGGTCTTGGCGCTTTCGACATCGCCACAGCCAAGCAGTTCACGTCCACCACAGTGTTCGGCGTGAACGTGGCTGATAACTTCACGACCGCTGCCGTGCATGGCAAAGTAGTTATCGCCATCTTCGTTGCATTGATGTGCTTCTGCCTGTGGTTCATGCAGTACAACAGCATGAAGCGTAACATGGCTCAGTCTGCGGCAAACAAGCAGACCGAAATGATGCAGAAGATGATGTTGTGGATGTTCCCGATCATGTACATTTTCTCCGGTATTGCCATGCCATTCGCTGTGCTGGTGTACTGGCTCACCAACAACATCTGCAATCTGTTGCGTTCCATCTGGCAGATCCACGTCTTCCCGACTCCGGGATCTCCGGCAGCCGAAGCGAAGGAAAAGCGTGATCATGTTCATGAGAACAACCGCCGAGCCAAGGCCGGTCTGCCATCCCTCGAGGAAGAGGCGCTGCAGAAGGCTAAGGAAGCCGCCGAAGCGAAGGAAAAGCACGGCTACCAGCGTCAGCAGCCGAGCCGTAAAAAGAAAAAGAAGTGAGTAAGAGTGTGTCCCGTGTTTCACATGAAACGCGGGACACACCACTTTTATCAGCGTTTATTGTCGACGTGGTAAACAGTAAATTAGACTTTACATAACAAGACTTTAGTAATAGAAACCCCGCTCAAAGGAGTACAACCACCATGGCGCAAGATGAGGAAAAAACCATCGATCAGCTCAACGAGGAAGCTGATATCGCTGCCGACTATCTTGAAGGACTGCTCGATATCGTCGATTACGAGGGTGATATCGAAATGGGCGTGCGCAACAATCGTCCTACCGTGCAAATTGTCGCCGATGATGATACAGATATCAAGCATCTTATCGGACGCAACGGCGAGGTTGTTGACGCATTGCAGCAGCTGACGCGACTTGCCGTGCAGCAGAAGACCGGCGAACGTTCCCATCTTATTGTGGACGTCGACGGCTATCTAAAGCGCAAGCGTCAGCGTCTGCACGACATCGCGCTGGATGCCATCGACGAGGTACGCGAGACCGGAGAGCCGGTCGACCTGAAGCCGATGAATTCCTTCGAGCGTAAGATCGTGCATGACGTGGTGCGTGAGGAAGGTATGAAGTCCCGTTCCCACGGCGAGGAGCCACATCGTTACGTTACGGTGTATTTTAAGGCTTCTGTCGCCGAGGAAACCGAAGACGAGGATGAGGCCTGATTTCGGCTCGTTTCACGTGAAACATGGCGTCACCATCACGGTGGCGCTTTTTTATTGCGATTGATGAATGACTACACGCAGGCCATGCGATATTGCCGGCATTGGTCGGGGAGTAATGGCTGGAATACCGGCAATAAGGAAGAGCAGGATATAGGATGGTGCCCATGAGTGATGTGACAGACGAACTTGATGATTCGCCGATTCTTGAGGAAGTGCTGGGGGATGCGTTGGGCAAGCTGCGTGTTTTTCATGCGAAACTTGTCGAAGAAGGCGAACCCCGTGGCCTGATCGGACCACGAGACGTTGCGATTATTTGGGAACGCCATATTCTGAATTCGGCTGCCATTGTGCCTTTCGTGAGGGAATCCACGGCCAAGAAGCAGTTCAAAACGGTTGCCGATATTGGCAGCGGCGGCGGTTTCCCCGGTATCGTTGCGGCCGCATGCTTGCCGGATCACCAGTTCACTCTCGTGGAGCCTATGGAACGGCGTATCGAATGGCTGAACGAGTGCGTGGAGGACATGGAGCTGGAGAACGTTACGGTGGTGCGTGCCAGGGCTAATGAGATGATCGAGGCCATTGCGGGTGCGTCTGGCGTTCAGGGCGGCAACCGTGGTAATGGCAACGCCAGGAACGGCAAAGGCGGCAGGAACGGCAGGGGAGCGGTTGCCCGCGGTCCTGTGCTGGATTTGGATGGCAAGCCCATTCAGGCAAGGCACCCGTTCGCCGTGGTGACCTGTCGTGCCGTTGCACCGATGACCAAGCTATCCGGGTGGACGTTGCCGTTGCTTGAACGCGGTGGACGTCTGGTCGCATTGAAGGGAAGGTCCGCTCAGGAGGAGATCGAAAAAGCCTCCAAGGAGATCGCCAAGTGCGGCGGCGTTCGTCCGCGAGTGGTGGATGCCGAGGTCGGGCCGGGGCTTGAATCGACCCATGTGCTCATGGTGGATAAAAAGTAAGTTATCCACCATTTTGGCAAGTTGTCCACATTATCCACAACTGGAGACTCATTGAAATAAAGCGCAAAAAAATGTTGGAATAGCAACAAGATGTCTGTGGATAACTTTTTGCAAGCAATGCAAGTTATCCACAGACTATCCACAGTTATCCACATTTGCGCACAATGGGTGGACGGGTCGGTTCTGTCCACCCAAATGATGAAACTTGAGTGTTAAGCATATCGTAAGGAAGGCTAACGTATGACTGGACCTGAAGGACCAGATAACCTGACATCGATGGAATCGGCGACGGAAACCATCAAACGAATTTTCGGAGGGTCGAATTCTCCTCTTGGTTCGCAGATCGCCGACGAATCGTCTCGCTATCGCGCCTTGCAGAAGGCCGTTTGCCCAAAGCCGGAGCAGACGCGCCTGATCGCGGTCGCCAATCAGAAGGGTGGCGTTGGCAAAACCACGTCTGCGGTGAATCTTTCCGCCGCGTTGGCCCAGTTCGGTTCCAAAGTGCTGCTGATCGATATGGATCCGCAGGGCAATGCGTCGACCGCGTTGGGTGCTCCGCATGCGTCGGGAGAGCCGTCGGTATACGACGTGATTGAAGGCAGGAAAACCATTACCGAAGTCAAGCGCACCTGCCCTGACTTCGATCTGCTTGACGTGGTGCCAGCCTCCATCGATCTGAGCGGTGCCGAGTTGGAAGTCGCCGACATGGAAAATCGCAATGTTCTACTGAAAACCGCGGTCGATGAGTTTCTTGAGAACAGCGAGGAACACTACGATTACGTGATTATCGATTGCCCTCCGAGCCTTGGTCTGCTGGTAATTAATGCCATGTGCGCGGTGCATGAGATGCTGATTCCGATCCAAGCTGAATATTATGCGTTGGAGGGTCTTGGTCAGCTTATCAATACCATCGGGCTGGTGCAGGAACATTTCAATCCGTCATTGCTTGTTTCTACCATGCTGATCACCATGTTCGATAAGCGAACCCTGCTCAGCCGTGAAGTGCATGACGAGGTCAAAAGCCACTATCCGACCATCGTGTTGGACACCACGATTCCACGAACGGTGAAAATCTCGGAAGCGCCGAGCTTTAATCAAAGCGTTATCGCCTATGACCCCAAGGGCATGGGTGCAATCTCCTACTGTGAGGCCGCGTTGGAACTCGCACGTCGCTCGCAGACGGTGTTGCAGGCTATTGATGCAAGAAGGAATGAGAACTGATCATGGCTACGAAATCACGTTTGGGCATGGGTCTCGGCGCGCTGTTTCCGTCTCTTCCAGGAGAGTCGGCAAAGTCGGAAGCTGCCGCTGAGCCGGCTGCGCCTGCTGTAGGGGTGAAGGCCGATAACAAGCCGTCCGCGAAAACTTCCGGAAGCATGGCTGGCAGTACTGCCGTGCCGTCTGTGAGAAAGAACGCAGGCGCTAAAAGCTCCATGGCGACAGCCCAGGCTTCCGTTGATGCCGTCCACGACATGAAGAAGAACGTTTCACACGAAACCAAGAAAGGAAGCGTTCATCGTGCCAGCATGCCTTCCATCACACTGAACGAAGCGGCTCATCCAGCCGACATGTTCTTCGGCGCCACCAGTCCTGTCGATCCTTCTGCCGACGCGAAGCAGGGGAGTGTTTCACGTGAAACCGCTGCGGTAAAAAAGAACGAAGATGCAAAGAACGACGAACCGGAACTGCTGCCGGTGCAGGGTGGTTACTTGGTTGAATTGCGTCTGAGTGATGTCGGACCCAACCTGCATCAGCCACGCACTATTTTCGACGAGGATGATCTTCGTGAGCTTGCCGATTCCATCAAGGAAGTCGGCGTGCTGCAGCCCATCGTGGTACGGAAACGCCCACTTGCGCAGATCGAGGCCGCGCGCAAGGAGAACGCCGCCAGCAATGACGAGTCGCATAATATGTTCGACGGTCGCATGGACAGCATGTATGAGCTCATCATGGGTGAGCGTCGCTGGCGTGCTTCACAGATCGCAGGTCTGAAAACGATTCCTGCGATCGTCAAAACCACGGCCGACGACGACATGTTACGTGACGCTCTGCTGGAGAATCTGCATCGCGTTGCGTTAAATCCGCTGGAAGAAGCGGCCGCCTATCAGCAGATGATCGACGATTTCGGTCTGACACAGGCGCAATTGTCGAAATCCGTCTCGAAATCACGACCGCAGATCGCAAATACCTTGCGATTGCTGAATCTGCCTGCAACCGTGCAAAAGAAGGTCGCCTCCGGACTCTTATCGGCCGGTCACGCGCGTGCGCTGCTGGGATTGCCGGCTGAAGCTGATATGGAACAGCTTGCGACGCGCATTATTGCCGAAGGGCTGTCTGTTCGCAGCACCGAGGAAATCGTGTCGATGAAGGCCGCCGAATCGGATCAGCCGAAGAAAGCGAAGACCAACAAGCTGAATCCGTGGGCTGGAACGCCAATGCAGCTCGGACTTGAAAAGAAGTTCGGCACGAAGGTTTCCATCAAAGGGTCCAAGGAACATGGCCGCATCGAAATCGTCTTCAAATCCGAAGATGACATGAAGCGCATTATCGACATGCTCATTCCCTCTGCTGAAGAATAGTATTTCTCGAGTTTCTCTGTCGGATCAGTGTGATGTTCGCAGAAGGGCGGCATATTCTATTCACGGCACACTCAAAGCCATTTGGCCAAGTTTACAGTCGTGAACAGAATATGCCGCCCTTCCGCTTATTTTTAGCGTTTTTGTGATTCCTTGTTTGGTGGTATTTGACGGCATCTTTCTATGGGAATTAGTTGATTCGTCGGTACATACGATTTCTGCTTTTCGTTTTACCGATGGCTTCAACTTTATTTTCTTGTATTAACTTTCTTAGATTACGGCGAATTGTTTCAACTGATTTTCCAGTAATATCAGCAAGCTCCCTTGCGGTAATATCTTTATTCTTTGGAATAAAAGTGAGAATATCAACCTTATTTTTCATAGTATTCGACAACATGTTTGTTGTATCGTTTTTATGAGTTGGTTCAGTATTTTTAATTGCAGAGATAATCTCATCAGCTTTGTTGGATAGATTGACGCTGGAACGCCACAACACCACAGTGAAGGAGTCCTGAGTCGCGCGGAATTCCGGTGCGCGCAGATCGCGGTTCTGCATTTCGTTCATCATGAGGATGATTCCTCCGCCCTGACCCTCGGCGGTGATAAGATTGCTTCCGATCACAGGGGTGGTTTGTACGAGCTGCATGAGGGCGCTATTGCGGCATCGAGATTGTCCATCTGCGAGATTATCAATGGTTTTGCCTCCCCATAGGCCACCTGGATTCGATATTTCGATCCTGTCTGCGTAAACGTCGACAGTGACCGGCTGGCCTTGAAAATACGGATGATATTCCCTATGCACTACTGCGTTGGCGATGGCTTCACGCAGAACTTCGGAAGGAATTTCCAATTCATCTTTTCTTCCGATGCCTTCGATGAACGAATAAGATCGTAAATTTCGAGATGTAGCATTTACCGCATCGTTGATCATTTCTGATGCAGATCCCTCGCATTCTACGCGGTCGAGGAACCTTAGTGCACCTGGCTGCGATTTTTCAATGCCTGGATGTACAGCAACGTCGATAAAGAGACGTGGGAAGAATTGTTGAGGATAGTTACCGGCTGCAATTAATCCCGCCATCCGTATGCGACCTTGTCGATCCGCAATGTTTAATCGCGCTAGTTTTTCTTCTTTTGTTTCTGCTCCACGCAAGGCTTTAGTGCCTTGTTTTCTTACAAAAATAGTATCGACAACAGAAGAGTTAAGGTCTTCAATAGAGGCATTAGGAATAATTTCAAGATCAGAACTACTTGGATGTAGTATATTTTGAATTTCATATAATTCTGCTGATGATAGGAGAACATCTTTATCATCAATTCGTTTGAAACTACCGCTTTTAATTCCTTTGGCGGTAATATAGCATGGCTTGAAATCTATATCGTTTTCATATATACGAATAACGAGAATCTGACCGCCGTCAACGGTTTCACGTGAAACATCATATTTTGGAGGATTTGAGAGTCTGATTCCATCCCTACCGCCATCTCCCATACCTTCGATAAGTTGGTCCCGCACTCTGTCGAGGTGAAAATCCTGAACGCAAGTGAATCCATTGTGTTCATCCAAACCAAGGAGCAGAGTGCCACCATGTGTATTTGCGAAGGCGCTGATGCTTTCCCACACGTCTTTGCTGAGGGATCGCTGACAGCTTTTTGCTTCGTAATCGCCGTCGTCATTATGCTGTTTGCGCAATCGTGCTATCGCGTTTTGGATTGGTTCTTGGAGAATGGACATAGCTTCCTCCATATCACAGTCATTCACACGGTCATTTTGATTTTATCACAGTCATGACTGTGATGTGACTGTATGAGTGACTGTGATGACTGCGATATCCACTGAAGGGCGGCGTACTCTACGCTCGACACGCGTAAGATACCGCTGTGCGGTCTTCGTGGCAAGCCGTTCACTTTGCTTGAGTAAAGCCCATCGGGCTTTTCCTCTTTATTGCTCAGTGATCAAAGCCTACGGTCAAGCATAGAATATGCTGCCCTTCCGTTCGTTTTTCAAGTTTTTTGTAGGGTGTGACTTTGTATCACGGTCATATGACGGTCATTCACACGGTCATGACTGTGATGTGACTGTGTGAATGGCTGTGTGAATGACCGTCATGGGGAGTGTTACTGCTGGAGGTAGGCTTGGGTGTCAAGGGCGGCCCGGCAGCCCATGCCGGCGGCGCTGATCGCCTGACGGTAAATACTGTCAACACAGTCGCCTGCTGCAAAAACGCCGGCAGTGCTGGTGCGTGTGCTGGCACCGTCTACCTGAATATATCCAGCCGCATCTCGCTGCACAATGCCGTCAATAAAAGCTGTGGCTGGGGAGTGGCCAATCGCTACGAAAATACCGTTTGCGGCAATCGTGCTAATCTCTCCGGTGATAACGTTGCGATTGTTCACGGATTGGGCTCCGTTGCCGTCACCCAAGATTTCCTCCACCACGGAATCCGTGACGATGGTGATTTTCGGATTCTGTTGAGCGCGTTCCACGAGAATCTGCGATGCGCGGAATTCGGAACGACGATGAATCAACGTCACCGACGATCCAAATCGGGAAAGAAAATCAGCCTCAGTGAATGCGCTATCGCCACCGCCGATCACAATAATCGGCTTATCACGGAAGAAGAAGCCGTCGCAAGTCGCGCAATACGACACTCCCTTGCCGGAATATTCCACCTCTCCAGGGATGCCGAGCTTGCGGTATTCCGATCCGGTTGCGATGATCAAAGCACGGGTTTCAAAAACGTCCCCCTGATCGATGCGCACGGTTTTCACACCGGTGGCGTCATCGTTGCTCACGGAAACAACATCATCCCAAACGATTTCTGCGCCGAACTTCTCTGCCTGGCGTTGCATATTATCCATGAGTTCCGGCCCCATAATACCATCGGGGAAGCCCGGGAAATTCTCCACTTCGGTGGTGTTGACGAGCTGCCCGCCTGGGGTCAGCGCGCCCGCAATGACCAGTGGTTTGAATCCAGCCCGGCCTAAATATATGGCCGCGGTATATCCTGCAGGGCCGGATCCGACAATAATCACATCTCGCAAATCACTCATATTCCCACTGTAGCGAACCGCCGAAGCGAACAGCCGCGCATCGCACGATTTCATGTATTCTTTTTTCCTATGGCGTATTATCGAGTACTTTCCAAGCCGGATCATCTACAAAGTTTCACGTGAAACATGAGCTGTGTGTGTGGGGCTGTGCGTGCAGTTGCTGGTGGTGGCTGGACTCCTGGCAGCGCTTGAGTGGAATATGAGAAAAAGGGCTTGCGCTCCATGTGGAACGCAAGCCCTTTGGTTGTATAAACGTGACGCCTGCCTGCGCAGGCCTTGGATCACTTATTGATGATCTTCTTGAACAGATCGGCGCTGGCCTTGGCGAGTGCGAACTGGCCGAAGCCCGGATCGATGGAAGCGAGGTTGGCGTTGACAATCTGGTTGAAAGTGTTGTTCTTCATGATGTTTCCTTTCGTTTGGCTTGGCGGCGTTCTTGTTTTCTGTTCTTTCCTCTGGCCGCTGCCGTAAGTCTTGTTTGTTTTTCCGTTATTTCAGCGCGGGTGGCGTTGCCGTTTCCCCGCGTGTGGGGTGTGGCTCCGGTTTTCTCTCCGGCTCCTGCCGCATCATGTCTCTTTGTTCTGTTGTGCCTTCAGTATAGGCAGACGCAACCGTCGATGTCATGCAATGATCGTCGATTCTTTTGTATTTTCATTGGCTAATCTTGAAATAAACGTAATGATGCTGTGATGAAAAGTCGATCGTCGATTGCAGGGTGGTGTCGCCGTTGCAAAAAGAAGCGGCGTGATCTTCAGATTTCGATCTTTTCTATGAAAGTCTCAAAAAACGTTCTCCTGTAAGACTTTTTGCAAGGTCATCATTTTTTCTAGACATTTTCTATCTTTTCGATCTTCCTTACTTGCGGGAGTATTTGCGCTTGTTGTCGGCGAATGTCAGGTTACATTGATTGATAGCGAGTTGATTAGTGTGGCTGTTCGACGGGCTGATTGGCGTCGGGCGTAAGAAAGGAATGTGATATATGGCGACTATTCCTGAACAATACGAGAGCCAGCGCGTGGGTGTGCAGGGATATCGCGTGCTCAATCTCGATTTGGATGGCGTCTGCGCGGATTACAAGGGTGCGATCCGCGATTACCTGCAGCGGCAGGGCATTGACGTGCCGGAACGTGCGTTGCAGACCGCGCATTACAATCTCATTCGCGAGGATGGATGGCCGTTCGACACGCTCGACGATTACATCGAAACGCATAAAGCCGCGGAACATGAGCATCTGTATGCAACGATGAAGCCGCTTCCGGGAGTTGCGCAGGCGTTGCAACGATTGGCGGGCGAGCACGTGTACATTCGCATCGTCACGCATAGGCTGTTCGTGTCCGGCCAGCATCAGATGGTTGTTTCCGACACTGCGCAATGGTTGGACAGCAACCATATTCCATACATGAGCCTGTGCTTTACCGGGCTGAAAGACAGCATGCAGGCCACGATTCATATTGACGATTCGCCGGCGAACATCGAAACCCTGCGCGAGGCGGGGCAGCATGTGGTCGTGTTCGATCAACCGTACAACAGCGCGTACGATGGCCCTCGAATCAACAGCTGGAGCGACGTAAACGTCAACAAACTTCTCGCCCTCTTCGAGCACTGGCCCGAGTAAGTGGTCTGCGCGGCGGATTGTCTGTACAACTTGCGTTCTATGTTTGTATAATCCCGGTTTTATGTCTGTACAAGTCGGATTTGACTACCAATTCGGGGGTTGTGTAGACAGGAAATACGACTTGTGCAGATGGATTATGCGATTGGCTGCATGGCTTGCTGATTTAGCCGCACGATTTCGGCAGACAGACAATCGAGTGGTAGATACAAAGGAGGGCACGTGCGTATTACACGTGCCCTCCATGCGCGTCTTCTCTGGAAAACGTTAGAAAGACGGTGACAATGATCAGAACACTTGAATGCTTTCGATATACAGCTGGTTGCCCGGCAGACTATCAAGCGGCACCCATAGCATGATGTCCTGCGTTTCCACGGACTTGTCGAACTTCACTTCGGTAGTGCCGGAATCGTCGAATTCGAACTGCGCCACCTGCTTGCCCTGGGATGGGCTGTCCGTCGCGTTCACACGAATGTATCCCTGGCCGCCCGAAGAACGAATCTTGATGACCATGCGATACGCCTTCTGTGGCTGGCTCAGGTGCACGTAATATCCGTAGCCCTGCTGTCCGTCAGGATTCGACAGGAACTTACGATTGTCGATTTCGTATGCGGTCGTGTTTTCCGGCTGCTTCGGATCCGGCACCTTTTTCGACTGCTTGTCGGCGGTCACGACCTTGTCTTCGGTTTTCTTGAGTTTCTTGGATGCCGTCGAATCGCCGGATGCCGGCGCATTGGCGGAAGTATCGGAAGAATCCTTGGAATTGGACGAATCGGCATTGCCGGACGTGTCGGCATTGGAGGACGAATCGGCATTGCCGGACGAATCGGCATTGGAGGAATCTGCGGAATTCGCATCCGATTGATCTCCCTCGCCGAACGGCACTTCGTCAAGATTCATTTCCGGCCATGGTCCTTTTGAATCAGTCGTAACCGAATCTGAGGGCTGCATCAAACCATGAACTGCAAAACCAAGCGCAACCGCAACCACGATGACCGCAACGATAATCGCAACGACCTTCGTTTTCAGCTTGCCGAACAGTTTCGCGTCGGCAACGTCAGTATTCGCCGAAGCGGGAGAAGGATTCTTCGGCGTGAAGCTCGGCGGAACCGCGGCTCGACCGGCTGCATACGCGGCGTCGATCGCCTCCTGCTCTGCTTTCAACGCGCGAGCGGATTCCTCGCCGGGCTGAATGACCTGACCATCCGCGCCGATCACTGGAATGCGGCCGGTTTTTTCCAACTGGGAATCGTCGGATGACATGCCATCGGCCGGTACGGAAACCCTGATGGGGAAAGAGAAGGGGGAATCGCTGGTGTCGGTCACGCCATCGATGTCTTCTTCGCTCAACAGCTCACGGCCGCTGCTCCACAACGATTTCACCGCTCCACTGGTGGCCGCGACGCTTTTCGCCAAAGCCTCCTTGCCATCGGAAAAATCGTTATGCGGTTCGGGGGCCGTGAACGTCATTTCCGGAATGCTTCCAGCTGCCGCCAGCGTATCCGGCAGTGGGAGCGCATCCTTCTCAAGAATCTGCAGCAACGGAACATTGGCGATCGAGCATTCCGAATCCATGGAAGGCAACGTGACATCCATGCCCCCCAACGATGATAGCGGCTGGTATTCGCCAAGCAGCGCCTCCAATTCCGCAATGGTCGCCATTGGAACGGTGGGGAAGCCGTCATCCTCCGCAAGTTCAAGACCTCGCTTGCAGATCACACGGAATTCCATCGGCGTGGTCGGCGCAAGCGCTTCCAGACGGAAATCAGTCGACAATGTGGACGGGCGTCGGGTCAACATCGCATACAGCAATGCCGCAATCTGCCGAATCGCAAGCTGTTCCCGATTTTCCAAAGCTTGAGCGCAGGAAGTGTCGGCAAGCATGATGCTCACCGGAGCGTCTGCGATCTGAATGCCGGAACGGGTCAGTCGTACCGTGTCGGTGCTGATGGAGAAATGCGTGAGATTGTCTTTTTGCAGTGCATGCAACGCTTCGATGACTTCGCCAATGATGGAGCGCATGGCTGTATAGCTCAACGGCTGGTTGGCATTCAGCGCAAGATATTCGCTGAGGGTCATGCCTTCGTCAAGCTGCGTCACCACCAGCGCGACCTGGCCGACATGCTGGAGCTGCAGCACTTTCGTGAAGTGGGAATCATGCGAAATTGCCAGCATAGAAGCGGTTGCGTTGACTTCCTGCAATGCCTTGCTGTTGCTGACGATAAACAGCTGGCAATCCCGTGCGAGCACATGGTCGCTGGCCTTCCAGACCTGCAGTCCGGTTTCTTCGCGCAATGGCGAAACGAGCACGTAGCGATTGCTGATGGTATCTCCCAGCTGAGGTTTCATGGGTTCCTTCAACTTTTTGTAAACGTTTGTTCTGCCTATGGTCACTCGCCGTTTTCGGCGTCGCCCTGTTCCAGTCTATCGTTGGGGCTGGTCGGCTTGCGAAGTCCGGGAATACGTGAGGAAATCAGCGCGATCGTCTCGTTGAATTCCTCGGAACGCAGCAGCCACAACGTGCCCACGTAAACGATGAAGGTCATTATGGCCAACAGCGAGGCGCACGCCACTGCCTGAATCCAGTTCATATGACCGTCCACCGCTCCGATTTGGGCGCCGACAAGCTGGTAGATGCTGTCACGTACCGTCATGCCGATGAGCATGGTAGCTGCTGCCGCGCCAATCGATTTCAGATACGAGATGGCTATGTGCGGACCGTCGATATTGTTTTCGAATCGTTTGCGCAGCATGGCATACAGGATGGGGATCGGCAGTATGTAGCTTATGGCTCCTAGCATGCCGATCATTGTCGTCCATTCGGTAGGGGGGAGTAGTCTCGCGCCGATGATCACGCCTACCGCTTGAATGCCCATGGCAAACAGCATGAAAATGAACGGCGATTTGCCGTCTTCGAATGCATAGAACGTGCGCTGGATAATCAGATACGCGCTGGCGAACGGGAGTCCCACGCCAAGCGTGACTAACGGTCCCGCCATAAGAATCGCCTCTCTGACGTTCACAGACGGCAGCAACGCGAGAATGATCGGAACGGGCATCACTACGAAAGCGACCGAGAAATAGCACATGATCACGCCCATATTGCGCAGTGCCTGACTTAGATCGGCACGCGCTTCGGCGATATTATGGTCGGCGACCGCACGGGATATTTTCGGGAAAATCGCGGTTGCAAGCGAAACGGCAATCAGCGAATATGGCAGCATGTAAATCGTGTACGCGTTCTGGTACGAGGCATTGCCGGCCACGTCGAGCGGATTGATGCCGAACTGCTGCTGCGCAAGCATCGGCGCGTTGGTGGACGTGCGCGTGATTACGATATTGGCGAGCTGGTCGATTACGACAATGCCGACACTCCAAGCCGCGACCGGACCCATGGAACGCAAGCCGATGCCGCGAAGTCCGAATTGCGGACGGTATTTCAATCCGATTTTGGTCAGCGGAATGAATAATACCAACGCTTGGAATGCCACGCCCAACGTCCATGTTCCGGCCGTCAAAGCGATTTTGTCGGCGGTCCAAAAATCAAGCGGATGTTCCGTGGCACGGCCGAACAATGCGATGAACGTGCCGAAACCGATGCAGCTGATGATGTTCGCGCCCACCGAACTCCACGCATACGCGGTGAAATGGTCTTTGGCCGCAAGAATCTGGCCGACCACCGTATACAGGCCATAGAAGAAAATCTGGGGCATGCACCACAGGGTGAAAGAGGTCGCCAACGCCATGGTTTCTGGACTGCCGTTCACATACAGTCTGGTGAGCAGCGGCGTGCACAGCGCCATCAGAATCGCCACCGCCAACAACATGGTGATGGCGAGCGTGATGAGCTTGTTGAGCCTGGTTTCGGCGTCTTTCGCCTTCAACGTGCGCACAATCTGCGGTACGAGTACGGCGTTGAAGATACCGCCGGAAACCAGGGTGTAGATGACTTGCGGAATCATGGATCCGGCCTGGTAGGCGTTTGCCGCATAGCCGGTGGTGCCTAAAGCCCAGGCGAGCAGAATGGTGCGGATTTGCCCGGTCACGCGCGAGGCCGCGGTGCCGGAGGCCATGATCAGTGAATTACGGCCAACGGAAGAACTCATTCGTCGGGATCCTTCTTACGGTGGAATTGGCGCCACAGTCCCAAAGCTCCAAGCAGCACGGCGATGCCGATGATGATGAAGCCGCTTTTGTCGCTGATCTGCAATGCGCTGGTGATGTGGGTGGTTTGTGTCGCTCCGAATGTGATGCCCTGCCTGTCCTGCAGGCTGAGCGTGGCGTCCGCGGTGCCTGAGGTGGCCACGCGGATGGTGAATGCCACTTGGGCTTCGCCGTGCGCGGGCACTTCCACGGTGTCGAAACGCGAAGTGACGATCTGCATGGAGTTGGTCAACGATGAGACTTTTACCGTGACCGGATAGGGGTGGCTGTTGCTGATGGTAACGGGCATTTGCGCGGTTTCGCTGACCACGTTGACGTTTTCCGTCGGTGTGATGGCCACGCCGTTGATGAGCAGGGACGCCAGTTGCCCGGCTCCTTCCACCATGGTGCTTCCGGCTGGATTTTCGCCGCCTAGCGCGTGCAAGGCCATGATGCCGTGCGCGTTGACGAGCTGTTTGCGCCACGCTTTGAGGCCTGCGGGGGCCTGCTTGGCGTCGTCGGTGAGGATGGACGCGTTAAATCGTTTGATGTCGCTTGCTGAGGCTGCCAGCGTACTGAGCGTCTGCCTGAGATTGGCTCGCGTCGCATCATTGATTCCGTCGGATTGCGGCACGATCGTGGCCGCATCGTCGCCGCTCAAAGTGGGGTCGGCGTTGCTTAATGTGTTCAGATCGGTGATGTTCAGCCATGGCGATTGTTCGACGTCCGTCATCAGCGCGTCCACGACGGCTGGGTCGGAATTGTCGTTCAGGCAGACCAGCAGGTTGCGTTCCGCATACGGCTGTTCCATCTGGTAGAACGCGCTTTGCGCGACGAATCGTGCGAGACGCCCGGCCGTTGTTCCCTCGCCATCCGCTTCGGCGTCGGAACTGGTCGCCTTGCCCTGTGCAAGGTTGGAAAGCACGCTTTGCGCGGTCAGTACGGTGACGTCACCCGTGTCGGTGGACACTATGGCCTTGCCTGTTTCCGCAGTGGCCGCATCGTCCGCTTCGAAATCATGCGTGGCGATGACGGTGTCGTACCCCTGCTGTTTGGCTTTCGTAAGCGCCTCGATCGTCCAATTGCCAGTGCCCTGCCATGCATACGTGGTCATACTCGCGTTCGGGTCACCCAACGCCGATTGATAGTTTTTCAAGGCCTGTTCGGCACTCCATTGCGAGGTGCCGACGCCTGACGAATCATAGGTTTTACTGTCGTTCAGCGCGGAATAGGCGGTGATGTCGAACAGGGACGGTTGCGTGATGCCGTCGACTTGCGTCGGCATCGACATCGCCTTCAGATAGGTCGGATCGGCCACCACCTGCAGTTTGTCATGCTTGGTGAACGTCTCTTCCAGCGACTTGAGTCGTGCCTCGTCTTCTTTGCCGGGGACGGCGATTTTCGAAAGTTCCGCGGAGGTGACGCCACCTTTGTTGACGAGTTGTTCCAGCATGGTGTTGTCGGTGGTCCATCCTTGCGCTTCGAGCGGCTGCACGATGGTGATATTCATCGCGGGCGTGTCGGGGGTATTGAGTCCGGCTCCGGTTCGTGTTGCGAAAGTGTGTGCTTCGTCTTGCTGGACGCCGTCGGCCTCATAGTTGAGCGTGACGGGCTTGGGACCCCAGGAGTGGATGGATGCCAGTGCTTCTTGGCTTGATTCTGCGTCGATGCGCACGTTTGCTGAAGCTCCCGGCTGAAGCGCGGGAACCTCGCTTTGGCCCACGATATCGGGCGTTGGGATCTGCCCGATGCCTTCCGACCATTCCTGGATATCGTTGCGCGACACGAACGTGTAGAAGGCGTTCATGGCGAGGGTCAGCGTGCCCGATGGGATTTCCTGATCGGTGGTGTTAGTCACCGTTGCGCTCAGATGATAGCCGGAAGTGTCTGTCAGCACGGCTGTGGAAGAGTCGATCGACAGCATGGCTCCCGATTGTGTTTCCGGCGTTTCTTCGGCTTTGGCATGTGGCATAGGCGCGTATAACAACATCAACGCCATGGTCATGACCATGGCGAGGATTGCCGAAAGAGCACGTATGCCGTGCGGAACGTTCCGTTGTGCGGGTTGATTCACCTTCACGCCTGTCTGTTGAGTTTCCTTGCGTACAACCATGCTATCTTTCGTTCGTTCGGGTAGCTGAGAACGTCGTCCAAATCAGCAAAATCCACCCAAATCGCGTCTTCCGCCTCATGGTCCGGGTCGCCTTCCACCGTCAGCTCGCCGCCGATCTGGCGCAATGCGAAATGATGCACCAGCTTGTGCACGCGCTGGCTGGTTCCCGTGAACCAGTAGTCGATGGTGGCGATGGAATCGACCACTTCACCCAAAATGCCGGTTTCCTCATGTACTTCGCGAACGGCGGTTTGCTGCGGTGTCTCACCTTTTTCGATATGGCCTTTCGGCAGGCACCATTCCAAATGCCCGCTGCGTGAATGACGTGCGATGATCGCCACACGGCCCTTGTCGTCGAATACGAGACCGCCTGCCGAATATTCGCGTACCACCGGCAGTTCCTGCGCGTCGAGCGAGGCGAATGTGGTCGGACCGTCTGTGGCGCGCCGCTGCGGCATCATTGCTGGGGTGGGTGCGCTGGGCGTGATGATGGTCTCTTGCCGCAAGGAAACGGACTGCGATGTGTATAGCAGTTTGTCCGGTGCCATCGGATTTTGGGTATGGTCGTCCGCAGCATGGGCAAGCATGCGTGCAAGGTCTGCGGGCGTAATCATGATTCCAACCATACTCAATTCTGTGTGCAGGTGGGGTAACGGTATGCTGGTAGGGCAGAAAACTTGTGGTGCCGGAAAGGGATGGCGTGAACTTCGAAGTGTGGCCAGAGGCCATTGAATTAGGGCGTATGTTCGCCGAAGAAGGCTATGAATTGGCGTTGGTGGGAGGTCCCGTTCGGGACCTGCTGTTGCATCGCAAATCGCATGATTTGGATTTTTGCACATCGGCGCGTCCCGAGCAGTTTGAACATATTTTGCGCCGTTTCGGGCGTGATGGCTTTTGGGATATGGGGCGCAAATTCGGCACGTTGGGTGCGATGCGCCGTCGTGAGGATGGCACGGAAGTGCAGGTTGAGGTAACGACCTACCGTTCCGACACGTATGACCCCGACTCACGCAAGCCGGAAGTCAATTATGGCGACACGCTGGAAGGCGATCTTTCCCGCCGTGATTTCACGGTGAACGCCATGGCGTTGCGCGTGCCCGAATTGGAATTCGTCGACCCGTTCGGCGGTGCGAACGATTTGGTCAAGGGCGTGTTGCGTACGCCGGTCGATCCTCGCCAGTCATTCGACGACGATCCGCTGCGCATGATGCGTGCCGTGCGTTTCGTAGCGCAACTGGGCTTCCGCATCGAACCGGAAACCGCCGAAGCGTTGACTGACATGGTCGATCGCATTGAAATCGTTTCCGCCGAGCGCGTACGCGACGAACTGGTCAAAATGCTGCTGTCCGATCGCCCGCGCGCAGGTATCGAAGCGTTGGTTGATTCCGGTCTTGCGGATATCGTCTTCCCGGAAATTCCGGCATTGCAGCTCGAAATTGACGAACATCATCGTCATAAGGACGTGTTCGAGCACACCATGATCGTCATTGATCGTGCTGTCGCTCTTGAAACCGGCCCGGACGGCCCTGTGCCAGCTCCGGATCTGACGTTGCGTTTGGCTGCGCTCATGCATGACATCGGCAAGCCGAAAACCCGTCGTTTCGAGGCGGGCGGCAAGGTGAGTTTCCATCATCATGATGCGGTCGGTGCGAAAATGACCCGCAAGCGTTTGAAGGCGCTGCATTTTGACCATCATATGGTCGAGGATGTCAGCGAGCTGGTCAATCTGCACTTGCGCTTCCATGGCTACGTGGAGGAGCCGTGGACGGATTCCGCGGTCCGTCGTTACGTCAAGGACGCAGGCCCTCTGTACGAGCGTCTGAACCGCCTTACGCGTGCCGATGCGACCACGCAGAACAAGCGCAAGGCCATGGTGTTTTCGTCGGCGATGGACGAGATGGAACAGCGCGTGCGCGATCTGAAGGAGAAGGAGGATTTCGACGCGATCCGCCCTGATCTGAACGGTGACGAAATCATGCAGCTACTCGGCATTGAACCGGGGCCGCTGGTTGGCAAGGCGTACAAGCACATGTTGGAATATCGTCTCGATAACGGCCCGGTCGAGCGTGATGTCGCTGTTGCCGAGTTGAATCGCTGGTACGAGGAGCAGCAGTCCGAATAATCTGCCTTCTGATCGTACGATTTCAATATTTTGACCGCACGATTCGCATTTTCGAATGAAAAACAGAATCGTGCGGTCAGTCTGCAAATCTGCAAATCCACAGACTCACAAATCAAACTGCGTCGTGTTCGGGAGCCTTCTGTACGTCGGTCATCTTGTCGACGGTAACGCATCCTTCGAAGCTTTCGATCTTCTTGCCGGCGGTCGGTACTTGCTTCTGATTCTGCAGATTGTCGAAGGTCGCGCCGACCACAACGTCGATTAGCATATCCTCACGATCGTCCATCACCATTTTCGCGTCGGTGAAGTTGCTGTTCACCGTGTACGCCTGATTAATGGCGTTCTTGCCGAAGATAATCATCGTGCGCTCCACCTTGGAACTGGTGTAGTTGCCGGCGGCCTGGGTGTTGAACTCGCGATTCTGCAGCGCGCTGCTGACGGCTTGTGCGAAGCCGGAGAATTCAGTGCCGTTGAGCACGCGCACGGTGATGTTGCGGTTCTCCACGTACTTGCCTTTGCTGCCGTCCTGTTCCTGAGCGGCACAAGGAGCCTGCTGGCCGTAATTCGGTTGTACCGCAGCCGATTTGACTTTGCCCAATCCTCCAACATGGAAGAAGAACAGCAAGGAAATTACCAATGCGACCGCCAAAATGGCGCCGATGATGGCGAACACCACCTTCTGACGGCTGCGAATGTACTGTTTGCGCGCGGCGCGCTCGTCGTTAGCCTGAGTCATGTACGAGTCCTTCTCCAAAAAACGGTTGATTTCAACCTTACTGTTACGCGATGATATGCACAATCGGATGGGCCGGCGCCTTGGAGGCGATGATACGGTCGACGCAACGGCTTTGCTGCCATGCCGACTGCACGGCGCGTGCGGCATCGTCGGTTGGTACGAATGCGATTACGGAAGGGCCGGATCCGGAGACGAACGCTTGCTTTGCGCCTGCCAGCAACGCTTCGTCGATTGCCTGCCCGCTGCGTGGGTGCAGCGAGATCGCCGCTTGTTGCAGATGATTGTTGTCTCCTGCGCCGGCGCCGATTTGGTCGAACATGGCATACACTTCCGGCGTGCGCAGTTCCGCCTGATACGCGCCGACCAGCAGACGGCCCGCAAAGCCCTGTTTCGTCAATTCGCGCACGTCGTTGCTGTGCTCGCTGAGCTGTTCGATCTGCTCGCCGAAGCCTGTGCCTCGCGCGTAGCCTCCGGTCAGGCAGAACGGCATATCCGCGCCCAATGTAGCGGCGACCTGTTGCAACCGTTCGATGGGCCAATCAAGATTCCATAGCGTGTTCAACGCCAGAATCGTGGCGGCCGCATCGGCGGAACCCCCCGCCATGCCTGCGCCGACGGGAATGCGTTTTTCGATGTTCAACGCCACGTCCGGTTCATGGCCGCTCGCTTCGGCCATGGCGAACAGGGCGAGCACTGCGTGGTTGCGTCGCATGTCGCTGCCGGATGAGGCCAGATCGCCAAGATATGCGCCATCAAGATTCAAGGAGAAACCGGCTCCGGGCTTTTTACGGCTGGCGGTGACGGTGTCGTATACGCCGACGGCGCAGTAAATGGTGTCCAGCTCGTGCCGGCCACCCCATTCGCTGCGTGGCGCCCCCACGTGCAAGGTCAGATTCGTTTTTGCAGGGCAGTCTACACTGACTTCATTGATTGCGTTGCCGTTGCCGCTCATGCTTCCGGCACCTCGCCCATAGCGCGTGCCAGTGCCACGAATTCGTCGATGGTAAGCGTCTCGCCACGTCGTGTCGGATCGATGCCTGCCCGTTCAAACGCTTCGGAAGGTACGATTTTCTTCAACGCAGCATGCAGGGTTTTGCGTCGCTGCCCAAATGCGGCATCGATGAGACGGAACACAGTTTCGCGGTCCACCACGGAACCGTCGGGATTGTTGGCGGAAGGCGTGTGCCCGCCCTCGTATCGTTTGAACAGCACCAGCGCGGAATCCACATTCGGCGCCGGCCAGAACACATTGCGCCCGATAATGCCCACGCGTTCCGCGGTGCCGTACCATGCGAGCTTCACGCTTGGAGTGCCGTAGATCTTTGAACCGGGCTTTTCACTCAGTCGGTCCGCGACTTCCTTCTGCACCATCACCAGAAAAGTTCCGAGATTGTCGAAACGTTCCAGCAGCGTCAGCAGAATCGGCGTGGCCACGTTGTATGGCAGATTTGCAACGAGAGTGAATGAATCGTCATTATTGAAATCAGGCAGATTTTCCGGCGTTACAGTCAGTGCATCACGGTTGACTACGCGGAAACGATCCACTGCGTCCGGCATGAATTCGGCGATGGTGCCGGGCAGTCGTTCCGCAACGGGCGGGTCGATCTCCACGGCGGTCATCGTCGCCCCAGTTTCCAAAATCGCCAATGTCAGCGAACCCAATCCAGGTCCGACTTCCAGCACATGATCGTCGGCGGTCACACCCGCCTCGCGCACGATACGACGAACCGTGCCCGGGTCGATTACGAAATTCTGCCCGAATTTTTTTGTCGGGCTGATACCGGCCTCGGCTGCGATACGGCGAATGTCAGCAGCTCCTAGCAGGCGGCCTTGCATAGTTTCGTCGGTTTCGTTGGTTTCGTTCGCGTTTTCTGTCATTACCTCATTATCCGTTCAACTGGTATGAAAAAGTGTGCGTTGTTACGTTTGCGTATTGTTACGATCGGCGTTGTTTAATACCATCCAATTTGTTCGGAATGTTCCCATGCTTTCGATGGGCTGCCGTAGCATTGCGCGATGTAGCTTAGGCCCCAGTCGATCTGTACGGCCGCATCGTCACGCCAGTTTGCGCCGAATGCCGCCATTTTGCTGCCTGGAAGCGATTGCGGGATGCCGTAAGCTCCGGAAGATGCGTTTTCCGCATACCACAGCCAGCTCGATTCGCGGGTCCACAGTTTCACCAGATCGGTCCAGTTTTGTCCGGTCCAGCCATATTGCGCCGCGGCTCCGGCCGCGTAGACCTGTGCCTGCGCGGGGGAGGGGTGGTAGAGGCGGCATCCCGCTGAAGGATCGGAAGGTTTCAGTGTCGGGGTGGGCGTCGGGGTGGGCGTCGGTGTCGGATTCGGCGTAGGGGTCGGATTTGGCGTGGGCGTCGGGTCTGGAGTTGGTACTGGATCCGGGTCCGTTTTTGATCCGGAATCGTCCTTCTTGCTGTCGTCTTTCTTGTTGTCGCTCGAATTGTCCGTATTATCGGAATTATTGTTCGAATCGTTTTTCTTGTCGGAATTATCGGAATTGCTGTTCTTATCCGAATTATCGTTTTTCCCGGTATTGTCGGAATTGCCAGTATCTCCGGAATTGCCGGATCCGCCATCTGACCCCGAATCGTCGGAAGATGCTGCCGGTCCTACTGCGATGATCCGGTCAAGGGCGATTTTCGTGGTCGTTTCGTTGGTCAGCGTCTCGCTTTCCTTCCCGCCATCCACATACGTGACGTCGTACGTTTGCTGGATTTCGCCTTCCTCGCCTTCCTGCCTGACTACGACTTCGCCAGGCTGCAGGCTGGGGTCGATGATGGTTTGCGTGCCGAATGGCACCGCTTTCGTGCGTGTCTCCTCGCCGTGCGTCACGCGGCGGACGCGCAGGATCGTTTCGCCGTTGTCTTTTTCGACGCTGACGCGATCCTCCTTGTTCAGCGTGATGCCTTTGGAGTCAAGAATGGAGGCCGCCGGCAGTTTGCCATTTGGCGCTTCGGAGCTTTGTCCGTCTGCGATGACAGTGACCGGCCCGTTTTGGTTGATGATCAGTCCGCCGGTGAGTTTGTTGTACACGTTGTCGATATTGACGGTGACTTTTGCCGCGTCTGCTTCGTTTTGTTCGAAAAAGCCGATTAGCTGTTCGGCGCTGGTCGCCACTGTCCAGAAGGGCACTTCCTGCCCGTTGATGGTGATGGTGGTCTGGTAGGCGCTTCGTACCGTAACCACGTCATGGTTGCTCAGCATGCTGGTGGGGCTGGTGGATTCCACAAGATCATGCGTTTTGACCTTCACACCGCGTTCCTGCAGCAGACGGTCGACGCTCATTGCGTATGTGGTTACGGTGGTGGTTTCGCCATCGATGGTCAGAGCTACGGTTTTGCGCGCGCCTACGCCGAATGCGAGCGTCGAGGCGAGCGTCAATGAGACCACGCATGCCGTCACACGAACACGCCGAAGCGTCACAAATCTCCGGGGGGTCCACCTTCTCGTCATACGTCCTCTTTCCAGCGACTGTCTACATCGCCGTCATTGTAACGGTCAGATCGGGACGAATGGCATGGGATCCGCTGGTTTTATCTATACCGCCACATTTTCGAGGAAAAGGAATAAAGAAAAAGGGGGCAGGAGAGAAGGGGATGTCCTGCCCCCTGTCCGGACAAGGCAGGTTGGGGGAAGCCTCGTCCGGTCGCCAGAAGCCATAAGTTGGGGGAAGGCTTCTGGATCACTTACCCATGGTAAGAGGTCAAAGCCCGTTGAAACGGGTTTCGAGCCTCCTGTCGGGATCGAACCGACGACCTGCCGCTTACAAGGCGGCCGCTCTGGCCATCTGAGCTAAGGAGGCTTGTGACGCTTTCTAGCATAATGCATAAAAACGGCAACGATTGAATAGCATAACCAGCGTGCCCGATGCCGTCAACTTAGAACTGCGCTTTGGTTGGCACGCTGGCGAGTAGGGGGGTATATTTTTTCGATTATGAGGATTGAGTGGGGCTAATCACTCGCCAGTGGTGTTGGAGATCGGATCCTTGTCGGAGCCGATGGAGGGCATTACGCCTTCCTTTCCTATATCGTCTGACTTGATTCCGATGGCCTCCAGCAGGCCTTCCTCGATGGTCTCCTGCGCGGTGCTCAGCTGGTTCATATTCCAGAACTTGCCGTTTATGGTCACCGTTGGAGTGGTCATGCTGTCTTTGTAGGTTCCGGACGTGTTCCACAGTTCGGAGCGCTTCGGCGTATAGGTGTCGATGGCGTCAAGCCAATCCTGGTAGTCGCGGCCGAACGCCTTGTCCGCAACATCCTCAGACACTCCCGAGGCGATCATCTGTTCCTTGATCTGATCATCGCTGACTGACTTGTAGTTCGAGCTTTCCTCAGGCTGGAAATCCTCGGCGTACATTTTTTCCATGAACGTGATCAGATGCGTCGGATTGCTGTCATGCTCGGCCAGGTAGATTGCGGCATTCGCGGCACGGCTTGAATATTCGTCGGTGGACCATTTGTCCATGAACGCCATGAAATGCAGATCAAGATTGATCTGCCCCGCATCGACCATCTTCTGCAGATCCGCATCAAGCTGACGATGCAGATTGCCACAACCCGGGCACAGGAAGTCCATGTAGATCGCGACCGTCGGAGCGCCGTCGACGGACTTGCCGTAACCATTCTTCGAAAGCAGCAATCCGCCCTTGTCGTCGACGAGCTTTGGCGTGTTTTTGACCTTCTGCAGCTTGTCATATGCCTCTTCCACGGTTTGGGTGGAAGCCTGGGTTTCGGTATTCTTGTGCATGTTGTGATACACGGTGAACGCGCCGATCGCCACCAGGATCACCAGCACGGCCACCACGATGGCGCCGATGATGGTCTGCTGCTTGCGTTCCTTTTCCATTTGTTCGGCGCGGGCCTTCATGGCCGCGGCCTCAGCGGCCCTACGCGCGGCGCGGCTGGCGCGCTTCTGCGCATCCTTACTGTTCTGGGCCATCCACATTCCTTTCGATGTCTCATCGTTTGTTGCGCACCATAGTAGTGTGGGCGTGCTATCGCTGAATGAAGTATTTCGTAAAAGCTTACGTTGTCATACTACGTGCGATTGTCTGATGTTTTTCTGAGGATTGCAAACGTTTGCCGATTCTTGTTTTTCGCTACATTTCATACGATTCCGCGGGAGTGCTGGATTTCGGGCGGCCACGTAGCGTTCCAGCTCCCAATCGCAGCGCCAGAGCCCCCGGAGTGAGAGCGCATATCAGCCAACCGATGGCGCAACAGCCGGCTTGGACGACGCCGCTTTGCGAAACCGGTCCTTCAATCCAAGTTGGCAGTGGAATCGTGAATCCGAATATCGAGGTATCCACCATGGCGAACGGTAATTGCAGCGCGACTGTGGCGATCGCCAATCCCAATGTGGCGATCGCAGCCATGATCAATGCGCGTGGCACCGCATAGCCCAACCCTTTGAGCACATGCCAAGGCAGCGTGGCCGCGCGTGCGAGCCAGTCGGAGGCTTTTCGGTTGCCTCCACGGCGGCCTTCACGCTCCAGCTGCGCTTCCATATTGAATCCGATGGTGGCGAGCAGCCAAGCCAGTAGTGCACCCGCAGCCCAGGCCAGCCAAGGCGAGAACAAGCCGAACAGCGCCACAGGAATGGCCAGAAGCGCGCAGAGGAGCGTGCCTCGGCTCAACAGTTCGCCACGAAGCACGTCGGCCGGATTCGGCGGTTGCGGCGCATTCAGGTTGAGCGGGGCCGCCGGGGATGCCTGCGTAATCGGAGTGGCCGGCATAACTGGCATAGTGGACGTTGGTATGTCTTGCGCCTGTACGTTTTGCGCCTTTTCAACCGACGCATTCGGTATTACCGCCGGTGGTCGTTGGTTGGCAATGCGTTGCAACGCCGGTTTGATGGCCGGATCGATTTGTGTGGCTTCTTGAGTGGGATTCCACGCATCCTGCACCGGCATCACCCGCGTGCCGGTGCCAAGAGGAATCGTCGTGGTATGTGCGTTGATATCCATGACCGAGGTACCGGCATCGGACGCATCGGCAATAACAGTATCGGTTATGTCAGCAATACCGGTTGTGCCGATGGTCTGTGTGGCCTCAACGAATTGCGGCAATGTGCGCGTCCCGATGGCGTCTTCGCCCGTTATATGATCCAGCGCCCGCCAAAGCTCTCGTGGATTGTCAGGCGATTCAGCAAAAGGGGGCATCGCCTCCGATATGCCGGCAGTGGAACCCGAATCCGAAGCGGTATCCGCAGCATCCCAAGCTTGCGGATTCAACGCATCCAACGCAATCGCCTGCAACAATTCGTCGGGCGTGCAACGTTTCGTACGATCCGGATTCAACGCTGAACGGAACGCGGCCATGGTTCCCGCCGGAAGCCCGACCAAATTCGCGCTTCCCGCAGCGGCACGCTCCAACACGGCCATCATCGGCTTCGTGCCGAACACCGGTTCGCCGGTAGCGGCAAACGCCAGCACGCTCGCTACCGACCACCAGTCACTCATCTCATCGGATTCCGCGCCATCAATGATTTCCGGTGCGATGAATCCCGGAGTGCCCATAACCAAACCCGTGCGCGTCACATGGCTTTCGCCCTCGCCCATGGCAATACCGAAATCCACCAACACCGGTCCGGTATTCGACACCATCACATTCGTCGGTTTGATATCGCGGTGCACAATACCGGCTGCATGCACGGCCTTCACCGCCTCGATCAGCTTGCGTCCCAACCGTTCCAGATCGTCGCCCACATACCGGCCGTTGGCTCGCACATCCTCACGCAGATTCTTGCCATCGATCAGCTCGGTTACAATAAAAGCCAGCGCATCATCCAATTCCATGTCCACAATGCCGCACACGCCGGGGTGACGCACTTTCTGCAGCGCCATCGCCTCCCTGCGCAGGCGCTCGCGTGCGGTCAGCTGATCGCGGGAACGCTCGCCGGATGCATCTTCCTCGGCAAGGGAATCGCGCAAGATCTTCATCGCATACTGGTGTCCGCCGTCATCGCGCACACGCCAGACCGATCCCATTGCCCCCGATCCAAGCCGTGAAATCAACGTATATCCGCCAACAAGGCTGCCCGCCTCCAGATTCAATGCGCTTAAGTCGCTCATGGCATCCATGGTACTTGCCTTGCGTAAGTTGCCGTTGGAACAGCTCGCCGCAGCGTGCCGAAATCATCATAAAAACCGCGATCGTGTATCCAAAGTTCGATTAAGAACTGAGATTTGCGCAATAGAGCAACGATATTCAGTAAAACAAGCAAGGATTTGCAACAATCTGCGGAGGAATGCATATTGTTGCATACGCAATCATGCAACAGAACTATATGTGCACGTATATGTGCACGAACGGTAGTTTTGCATGCGCAAGTGGTATGCAGATTATGCACGCGAAACGACAGGCTGGGAAAAAATCAGAGCACTTTTCCGCGGATTTTGGTGAAATCGAGATATCGACATGAAGAAGTGTCTTCACTTCTGGAAATCATGCGACGCGGGGCAGCGTTACGCGATTTCTGGTTTCGATGAGGGAATCGGAGCCTGCATGTCGTTCGGTTATGAGAATCAAGGAGGAGGCAGACCATGCTGCAAATCAACATGGCTGACGTCATGAACGTTATCGGTTCGTTGACGCCGTACCTGATTGCGATTGGCGTGCTATTTGTGCTCGCGCTGATTGTCACTTTCGCCGTCAATAAGAAGACGGTGAAGGAAGTCGCGACCCGTAAGATCATCCACTCCGAGTCTTGGCTTGTGGCGCTGGTCGGTATTGTCGTCGCGGCTTCCATGATGCTGTCCGGTCCGATGGCGACGCTGCTCAACAACGCGACCCTCACGAAGTACATGCTGTCTGACGCTACTGTTTCCAAGGCTAATGAGCTGGCCAAGGAAGTGCAGTCGGAAGCTATCACCATGCTGAAGAATGATGATTCCAACCTGCCGCTGAGCAACAAGAAGGTCAACGTGTTCGGTTGGGGGCTCCACCAACCCGGTCTATGGAGGCACCGGCTCCGGCTCCATGTCTGACCAGTACGACACCGTTTCCCTGCTTGATGGCATGAAGGAAGCTGGTCTTGAAACCAACGCCGATCTGAGCAAGCTGTACACCGACTATCGTGCGGACCGTCCGGTTGTTGCTATGTGGTCCCAGGATTGGACCCTGCCTGAGGTTCCGGCCGGCCAATATTCCGATTCGCTGATTTCTGACGCCAAGAGCTTCTCCGATGAGGCTGTTGTGGTGATCACCCGTGTCGGTGGCGAAGGTGCTGATCTGCCGACCAACATGAAGGCCGAAACCATTACCTACAAGAACAACTCCAAGGATTATGATGACTTCCAGGATGGTGAGCACTTCCTGCAGCTGAGCAAGACTGAGCGCGACATGATTGACTTGGTCACCAAGAACTTCGACAAGGTCACGCTCGTCTATAACGGTGCAAATGCTTTCCAGTTCGACTTCCTGAGCAACTACCCGCAGATCAAGTCCGTGTTGTGGTGCCCGCCTGCAGGCCAGACCGGCTTCTCCGTACTCGGTGACGTGCTCGCTGGCGAAACCAACCCGTCCGGCAAGACTTCCGACGCGTTCGTTAAGGATCTGACCAAGACCCCAGTGTTCAACAACACTGATGGCGCTGCTGCTGCCAGCTCGTCTTCCGTTGGTGCCGATGGTGCATTCATCTACGATAACGTCGACGATCTGGCTGCTAAGTACACCGGCTTCACCGGTCAGGAAACTACCGTGCTTCCGTCCTTCGTTAACTATGTCGAAGGTATTTATGTGGGCTACAAGTTCTATGAGACTGCAGCCGATGAAGGTCTGATCAACTACGATGACACGGTCATCTATCCGTTCGGTTACGGCTTGTCTTACACCAGCTTTGAGCAGAAGATGGGTGACGTTTTCCACAAGGATGGCAAGGTCACGTTTGATGTGACCGTCACCAACACTGGCGACACCGCCGGCAAGGACGTTGTTGAGGTCTACTACAACCCGCCGTACACCGATGGCGGTATCGAGAAGGCCTCCAAGAACCTCGTCGCTTTCGAGAAGACCGGGAAGCTTGAGCCGGGCGCCTCTGAGACTGTGAAGATCGAGTTCGATGATGACGATATGGCTTCCTATGACAACAAGGATGCCAAGGCTTGGGTGCTGGAGAAGGGTGATTACGCCATCTCTATCCAGTCCGATTCTCACCATGTGATCGATTCCAAGAGGATCAACGTTGCTGACACCATCACCTACGACTCCGAGTCGAACACCCACAACGATGATCAGACCGTGGCTACCAACCAGTTCGACTATGCCGCTGGCGATGTGACCTATCTGTCCCGCGCCAATCACTTCGCGAACTACGCTGAAGCCACCGCAGCCCCGACCAACTTCTCCATGAGCGACGAAGTCAAGGCTGCTTTCACCAACAACGGCAACTATGATCCGACCAAGTATGACGATGATTCCGACGAAATGCCGACCACCGGTGCCAAGAATGGTCTCCGCTTGGCTGACATGTACGGCAAGGATTACGACGATGCTGATTGGGAGAAGCTGCTTGACCAGCTGACCTTCGATGATATGGACAACCTCATCGCCAACGGTGGCTACGGCACCCCGGCTGTCTCCTCCGTTGGCAAGATCCAGCTCACCGATGCTGACGGTCCGGCCTCGCTGAACAACAACTTCACCGGCGTTGGCTCCATCGGCTTCCCGGCTTCCACCGCATTCGCCTGCACTTGGAACAAGGATCTGGCCAAGCAGTTCGGCGAGATGATCGGCGACATGGCTCATGACATGCACGTTGCTGGTTGGTACGCTCCGGCTATGAACATCCACCGTGGCGCTTTCTCCGGCCGTACCTTCGAGTACTTCTCCGAGGACTCCCTGCTCTCTGGTGTTATGGCTTCCCACGAGATCGCCGGCGCTAAGGAGAAGGGCGTGTATTCCTTCATGAAGCACTTCGCTCTGAACGATCAGGAAACCAACCGTACCAACATGGTGTGCACCTGGGCGGACGAGCAGGCCATCCGCGAGATCTACCTCAAGCCGTTCGAGATGAGCGTGAAGGAAGGCGGCGCACAGGCCGTGATGAGCTCCTTCAACTACATCGGTTATATACCTATGCCGGTGCCTCCAACAACCTGCTGAACACCGTGCTCCGTGACGAGTGGGGCTTCAAGGGCTTCGTTCTGACCGATTACTTCGGCGGCTACGGCTACCAGAATGGTGATCAGGAGATCCGTAACGGCAACGATTCCATGCTGGCCACCACCAAGATCACCAACCACATTACCGACAAGTCTGCAACCTCCGTGAAGGCCATGCGTACCGCTGCTCACAACATTCTGTACACCGCCGCCAACAGCTGGCAGTATGCAGATGGTGAGCCGAAGGTCGATACCCCGATCTGGAAGACTGCCATGTACGTGGCTTGGGGCGTGACCGCTGTTCTGGTGATTGCACTTGAGGCTCTGGCTATCAAGCGCTACATGGATCGCAAGAAGGCCAAGGCTGAAATCTCCGCCTGATTTCGCTTTCTTCTAGTGGGTCAACATCAATAACTGAATAACAACTGAAATACAGCGAGGGCTGTCGACTTCCCCAGTCGGCGGCCCTCGCTGTATTTCGACGTGTATTCCATTGCGTATGTCACTTCCAGTGCGGCCAAGTCTATTTTTGCCTTCGTAAAGCGGTGTTGGATTCCTCATGTGTTCCTTATGTGGTGGTGACACGCCGTGTGGTGTTTGTTTTTGGTTCGTGTGGTCGTTGTCTTCGGGTTCCGGACCGGTCTTACGGCCGTTCAGAGGTGTTTTCGACACGCCGGTGGATGCGTTGTTTTGCAAGGGTTCGCGGGGTGTCCG